>ERZ501024.3-NODE-3-length-253023-cov-83.787107_pt1 | contig 253023 bp, 243 predicted proteins | sample MGYA00248893_ERZ501024 | MGnify/ENA primary metagenome ERZ501024 (study PRJEB25958, sample SAMN03398501) | human skin metagenome | study: EMG produced TPA metagenomics assembly of the Human Skin Microbiome Metagenome (human skin metagenome) data set. | reverse complement strand
TAAACCCTTTAAATTAATTAGGTGGTTTATGTCGCACTTCAAGTTTTACTCTGCCAGGTATATAAAATGAAAAATAATATATTTAAACTTCTTGTTTTGATGGTGCTTTCCTCTTACACACTATTTTGTTATGCAAGTAACACAATAATGATAAGAGGAAATATTGTTGAAGATACATGTTCAAGAGAACATAGCGAGATAGAATGTGTTGAGGTAAATAATTTAAATATTAAACTTGATAGTGAATATTTAAATAAAGATAGTCTTTTTAAATTAGCTCAACATACTGAGAAAATGGACACAAGCATTGAGAGCATAAGTTCTAACCACAAAGTCGTGCTTATTAATTACCATTAATATCCAAACTTATTTCTGCAGTAAGTTTGATGAAAGAGTGATTTGTCGAATTCGTCGCATGTTTTGATGAATTGATTGATGAGTCACTCTTTTTTTATAAAAAATGACTATTTGTATATTTTTTCTGTATACATATGCATAATTTATTCTATATAATTGTATTCTATGAATTTAAGCTTATTTTTCACATAATTTGTTTAATTCTTTTTTATTTACATCGTGTTCTTATGTAACTTGCTTCTCTTCATAGCTTTTCTTTTATAAAATAAAAAAACTTTCATAAACAATGATATAGGCCATTGATGGTCGGCCTGAACTTCAAATACGAAATGTGATTTAATTAAAATTATGAAAAAATAATGTGATCTAGTTTGCATTTTGTTTAAGAAGTGTTAAGATTACCGCATTACTTTTCAAGATGTCAAACACTGGAAAAGTAAGGAAATAAACTTTTATCCAGACTTTTGAGAAAACACTATGAAAAAACTTGCTTTGATCGCTGCTCTTTCGGTTGTAGGGATTGCTAATGCTCAAGCTGCTGATGGTACAATTACAATTAATGGTTTAGTTACAGACAAAACTTGTGACATCGTTACCCCTGCTGGTAAAGACTTCACAGTTACTCTTCCAACTGTTTCTAAACAAACTTTAGCTGTTGCTGGGGATGTTGCTGGTCGTACTCCTTTCCAAATCAACTTAGCTAACTGTTCACAAGGTAAAGTAGCTACTTACTTCGAACCAGGTGCAACTGTTGACTTTAATACTGGTCGTTTACTTAACCAAGACGCTACTGGTGCTAAAAACGTTAACGTTCAACTTTTAGGTAGCAATAACAACTTCATCCCAGTACTTGCTGCGGGTGCAAACGGTGCTCAAGCTAACTCTCAATGGGTTGACGTAGCTGATGGCGCAGGTGCTGACCTTAACTACTACGCTGAATACTATGCAACTGGCGCTTCTACTGCTGGTAAAGTAACTACTTCTGTTCAATACACAATTATCTATCAATAATTAATTGATAGCGGGGTTTCTATGTCCACATGGAAACCCTGTTTTGTGTAACGCTTTCCTGAATCTTTCTTGGTTGAGAACTCGAAAATGAAATTGAACAGTTATAATTTTTTGTTAGGTTTAGCATTTGCTTCAGCAGTTATTGCACCTGCTACTCAAGCAGAAATTGTAATTCATGGCACTCGTGTAATTTACCCGTCAGATGCTAGAGAAGTTACGCTACAAGTTAGCAATAACGGTTCAAAGCCAGCACTTGTCCAAGCTTGGATTGACGAAGGTGACCCAAAAAGTACACCGGACCAATCAAAAGTTCCTTTTATGATTGCTCCTCCTATTTCTCGTGTTGAAGCAACGAAAAGTCAGACTCTTCGTATTACAGCTTTACCAAATGCTTCTCAGTTAAATCAGAAGCAAGAAACAGTTCTGTGGTTGAATATTTTAGATATTCCACCAAGACCTACTTCAAAAAGTGAAGATACGACGCCTGATAATTTCTTACAACTTGCAATTCGTTCACGTATTAAATTCTTCTATCGTCCTTCATCGATTAAAGAAGATGCGAATTTAGCATCAGATAAGCTTCAATGGATTAAATCTGGTCAAAGCTTAACGGTAAAGAATCCTACCCCTTTTCATATCACAATGACTTCTGTTTACCAAAAGGCAGGTGATAAAAAAGTAGATTTATTACCTCAGGGGCTAATGATTAAGCCTTTTTCTGAAGCGTCAGTTCAGCTTAAGAATGGCAACCTTCAAGATATGAGTTTTATTAACGTCAATGACTACGGTGGTCGCGTTGAGCACCCGATAAAACTTCAGTAATCAGATTTATCCTTTTAATAAATTTAAGCACCTATATGTGTAGGCGGACTTAGCTATGCCAAAAAAAAGGCAAGAATCTTATAAATTATTAAAACGCCATATTTGTTACTACTTGGCTTCTGGTGTTGTCACAATGACAATGCCTGTATTCGTGCATGCTGAAGAAACAACTACGAGTGCTCCAGTAGAGGCTGAATTTGATTCTGCTTTTTTAATTGGGGATGCTCAAAAAGTTGATATTTCTCGTTTTAAATATGGAAACCCTGTTTTACCAGGCGAATATAACGTTGACGTATATGTAAATGGTCAATGGTTTGGTAAACGTCGTATGGTCTTTAAAGCATTAGACCCTAATAAAAATGCAGTAACCTGTTTTACAGGGATGAACCTTCTTGAGTACGGCGTTAAACAAGACGTTTTGTCTAAACACACTACCCTTCAAAAAGAAAATAATAGTTGTTATAAAATTGAAGAGTGGGTTGAAAATGCATTCTATGAGTTTGATACCTCCCGTTTACGTGTAGATATTTCTATTCCGCAAGTTGCTTTGCAAAAAAATGCGCAAGGTTATGTCGACCCAAGCGTATGGGATCGTGGTATCAATGCTGGTTTTCTGTCTTATAGTGGTAGTGCTTATAAAACATTTAATCAGTCGAATGATCAAAGTGAAACAACAAACGCATTTATGGGCGTTACAGCTGGTTTAAATATTGCTGGTTGGCAATTACGTCATAATGGCCAGTGGCAGTGGCAAGATACCCCTGCTGAAAATCAATCTAAATCAGATTATCAAGAAACAAGTACATACTTACAAAGAGCCTTCCCTAAATACCGTGGTGTTTTAACGCTAGGTGATAGTTTTACAAACGGCGAAGTATTTGACTCTATTGGTTATCGTGGTATCGATTTCTCAAGTGATGACCGAATGCTACCAAATAGTATGTTGGGTTATGCGCCTCGTATTCGTGGTAACGCAAAAACCAATGCAAAAGTTGAAGTTCGTCAACAAGGCCAACTTATCTATCAAACAACGGTTGCACCAGGTAACTTTGAGATTAATGACCTTTACCCTACTGGTTTTGGTGGTGAAATTGAAGTTTCTATTATTGAAGCAAATGGTCAAGTACAAAAATTTTCGGTTCCATATGCTTCAGTTGTACAAATGTTGCGTCCAGGTGTAAACCGTTATTCTTTAACTGTAGGTCAGTTCCGAGATCAAGATATTGACCTTAATCCTTGGGTAGTTCAGGGTAAATACCAACAAGGTATTAACAACTACCTAACAGGTTATACAGGCATACAAGCTACAGAAAATTATGCTGCTGTATTGTTAGGTGCTGCTTTTGCTACACCAATTGGTGCTGTTGCATTAGATGTGACCCACTCTGAAGCTGATTTTGAAAAACAGTCATCACAATCTGGGCAAAGTTTCCGTTTAAGTTATAGTAAGTTAATTTCTCCGACTAACACAAACTTAACCCTTGCTGCATATCGTTACTCGACAGAAAACTTTTATAAATTACGTGATGCTCTACTTATTCGCGATTTAGAAGAAAAAGGCGTAAACACTTATGCGGCTGCGGGCCACCAGCGTAGTGAATTCCAAATTACTTTAAACCAAGGACTTCCTGAAGGTTGGGGTAACTTCTATGTAGTGGGTTCGTGGGTTGACTATTGGAACCGTAGCGAAAGTACTAAACAGTACCAAATTGGTTATAGCAATAACTACCATGGTTTAACTTATGGTTTATCTGCGATTAACCGTAAGGTTGAGTACGGTTCAAATGATGCGACGCATGATACTGAATATTTAATGACGCTTTCATTCCCAATTAACTTTAAAAAGAATTCAGTCAACGTCAACGTTACTGCTTCTGAAGACAGCCGTACTGTTGGCGCAAGTGGGATGGTTGGTGATCGCTTTAGTTATGGTGCCTCTGTTTCACATCAAGACTATGCAAATCCAACATTTAACGCTAATGGACGTTATCGTACGAACTATGCAACTGTTGGCGGCTCTTATAGTATTGCTGATTCTTACCAACAAGCAATGGTTAGCTTAAGTGGTAGTGTAGTTGCACATTCAGATGGTATTTTATTTGGACCTGAGCAAGGTCAAACAATGGTACTTGTACATGCACCTGATGCAGCTGGGGCAAAAGTTAATAATACCGTTGGTTTAAGCGTAAATAAGGCTGGTTATGCGGTTATCCCGTATGTTACACCTTATCGCCTAAACGATATTACGCTTGACCCACAAGAGATGTCGAGCCAAGTAGAGCTTGAAGAAACAAGTCAACGTATCGCACCTTTTGCTGGTGCAATTGCGAAAGTAGATTTTACGACCAAGACAGGTTATGCAGTCTACATTAATAGTAAAACTGCTGATGGCAACAGTTTACCATTTGGAGCTCAAGTCTTTAACCAAAAAGATGAAGCTGTAGGTATTGTTGCACAAGGTAGTATGATTTACTTACGTACCCCACTTGCTCAAGATAGTCTCTATGTGAAATGGGGCGACGAAAGCAATGAGCGTTGTTCGGTTGAGTACAACATCAGTAATCAGTTGCAAAACAAGCAACAAAGCATGGTAATGACTGAGGCTGTCTGCAAATGAAAAGAATATTATTAACAGGTTTTTTATTTACGGCTGGTCTTGGTGTATATGGTGAAGCCAATGCTTACTGTACACTCAGTTCTGGATTCAGCACAGTTGATATATCAATGGCTGTTGGACGAGTTGTTGTTCGACCAAGTGATCCTGTTGGAAAGGTTCTAAGAAAAGCAACTTTTCCAATCAACTCAACTGGACAGGCTTCAACAGCCAAATGCACGTCATATAGTGATAGTATTACAGCGGTATTAACTCAAAGTTACCCTTTAAGCTCACTCGGTAACAGTATTTATTCTACAAATATTCCTGGGATTGGTATTCGCTTATATCGTGAAGCTGAAAATGCAACTAACTTTTCAGGGTATTATCCATATAGTCGTAGTGTGACACCAGGTACGAGTTATTTTCTTGCTTCGGGATATTTTGTTGTCGAAATTGTGAAAACAGCTGAACAGACTGGTTCGGGCACGTTAGTTCCTGGCTTATATAGTCGATACTATGTAAGTGGTTATATGAACCGCCCTTTTTTAACCAGTACTGTTAATGGTAATGCGATTACCATTGCTTCTTCTTCATGTGAAATCCAGGGTAATATTAATAAAGTTGTACAGCTTCCAACCGTTACAAAAGCTGGGTTCAAAGGCGTTGGTTCTACTCAAGGCGAACAAACCTTTGATATGAACATCTTATGTAATGGTGGTATCAACCCTACTGGCTACGAAGAGAAAAACCTCATTAGTTTAACTTATGACTTTACCCAAGACGGAACAAACACTCAGGTACTCGCAAATACTGCTCCGACATCTGAAAAAGCAAACGGCGTAGGTGTACAGTTACTCTGGAACTATCAAAATAAGAATCAAGTCATCAAAAAAGGTGACAAATTAGCCCTAGGTACATTGTCTTCTAACCAGACAATTCAATATAACGTACCGATGACTGCCCGCTACTATCAAACAGCAACAAATGTGACTGCTGGTAAGGTCCGTGCAATGGCTACTGTAACTATTGAATATGATTAATCATATTCAATAGTTTTTAAACCCAATAATTTTAAATATTAATAATAAATTTTACTTTATCACTACTTTCAAAGAATTTAATACTTAACTTAATAGGAATATTTATGAAAAAAATAGGTATAGTTGCTGTTAGTGCAATTACATTATGTTGGGCAATGTATGAGGTATCTTCTGATAATACCAATACAGTAACGCCTAATCAGGCTAGCCAAAAAGTATCATCTAAAAGCATTTCATCGACTACAAAGAATGAAAAATTAGCGTCTCAAACCCTCTTAGCTCAAACTACCTCCCTTAACTCTTCTGCTCCAGTCTGCAAATACAATTTTGACGCGACTCAAGCAGATTTCGATCTATGGAGTAATGAAAATCCTGGATATGTTCCTCTGAAGATATTCCCATCGATAGCAGGCCAAAAATTTAGTCTTAAAGTAGAACCTAGGCCAGAAAGTGAGTATGGCTACATAGATTATGTAGCTAGAAGTAAAGCTAGTCTTAATTCGTCTAATGACATTGGAGATTTCACACTTCCTCATACTGGTATTATCGCATTAGAAATAGAACTTAAAATACCAACAATAAAACTTGTTAATTCAGGATTTGAAAACAATACGTATATGTCTAGTATTTATTTTACGGGCGTGACAAATAATGGTTATACAGTTAGATCAAGCTATGGGTTTGATATGGGAAGTTATGATCCAGATTTTGGTGAAAACCCTCCTATGTTAATTTATTCTGTAAATTATCGTCTTAGCGATAATAGTGGGCCTGATCATTCCTACTACAAAAGCCAGAACATGACAAATAATACACAGGAATATCAACGATTAGGAATATATATTAACCAGAATAATGGGCAGGTCGGTTTTATTGTAAATGGTGTTGATCAAGGTTATAAATCTACTTTACCTGCTCCACTTGAAAATATAAGTTTTAATGTAGTAAGTGGTTTATCAATATATTCTAATCAGTTATTTGGGCAAGAGTTGTCTAGTGAACTCATTACTGACCGTAATGCATTACAGTTTAACTATCCTCAGGGCACAACAGACATGTGTGGTAATGCTATTTAAGATATAAAACTATAAGTGGTAAAAAAGGGCTGAATCACAGCCCTTTTTTTCTTTTATTTAGAAATGAATGACAGTACGAATTGATTTACCTTCGTGCATTAAATCAAAAGCGGTATTAATGTCTTGTAGAGGCATTGTATGCGTTACAAAAGGTTCAAGTTGAATCTCACCTTTCATAGCATCTTCGACCATTTTAGGAAGTTGTGAGCGGCCTTTTACCCCACCAAAAGCAGTACCTAACCATTTACGGCCTGTCACTAGCTGGAATGGACGAGTCGAAATTTCTTGACCTGCACCAGCAACACCAATAATAACGGATTGTCCCCAACCACGATGTGCACACTCTAGAGCCGAACGCATAACCTTGACGTTACCAATACATTCAAATGAATGATCTACGCCCCAACCTGTCATTTCTACAATCACTTGCTGAATAGGTTGGTCATAATCTTTTGGATTTAAGAAATCGGTAGCACCAAACTGTTTAGCAAGTTCAAATTTATCTGGGTTTGTATCTACGACAATAATGCGTCCTGCTTTCGCTTGGCGTGCACCTTGTACAACAGCTAAACCAATACCGCCTAAACCAAATACGGCAACAGAATCACCTTCTTGTACTTTTGCTGTGTTATGCACGGCGCCAATACCAGTTGTCACACCACATCCAAGTAAACAAACTTGTTCGTGATTCGCTTCAGGATTGATTTTAGCCAAAGAGACTTCTGCAACTACCGTATATTCACTAAAGGTTGAACAACCCATGTAATGGTAAATCGGTTCGCCGTTATATGAAAAACGTGTGGTTCCATCCGGCATTACACCTTTACCTTGAGTAGCACGTACCGCAACACATAAGTTGGTTTTTCCAGATTTACAGAATAAACACTCTTTACATTCAGCCGTATAAAGTGGAATCACATGGTCACCAGGTTTAACGCTTGTTACGCCCTCACCCACTTCAACCACAACACCTGCGCCTTCATGACCTAAGATGGCAGGAAAAACACCCTCTGGGTCATCGCCAGATAATGTAAAAGCATCGGTATGACATACCCCTGTATGGGTAATTTTTATTAAAACTTCACCCGCTTGAGGTGGTGCAACATCAACTTCAACAATTTCTAAAGGTTTTCCTGGGGCAAAGGCGACAGCTGCACGAGATTTCATCTTTGGGTTTCCTTTAAATCATTCGGTATTTATAGTCGAGCAAAATAGATTATATATTGATAATACAAGAGCTTAATTTTGCTTAAATTAAAATTGGCTTTCATGACAATCTATCACAGCATAGCCAGTCAAATACATCTAAGCAAGCCTACATTCAAAAAAGTAGAAAACCTCTTACTTGAAGAGGTTTCTTATCAAATCATTATCTTATAAGCAGCTTATTTTTACTTAGAGGTAAATATCTGGTGGATATGGTGTGTTATCACTAATTGGAGAATAAAGCGTATTTTCAACAAAGAAGCCATTTGGAGCTTGAGTGGTATCAATCGTAATTGAATCAAACATAACTTGTGGATATGCCCAGATAAATTGCTTCATTAACCCTAAAGAAACATTGTTTTTCATATCACCAAAAATTCGTTGCCAAATGGGTGTTCGATATGGCTTGGTTTTATCAAAACCATAGATATAAGCAATAGAGGCATCGGGAACAAAACCAGATAAATAAATGACTTTATTGGCAGGATAGCCTAACCCCTGTATAGGTATTTGGGAAACTGCCTGATGTGCCAAGTCTAAGCGAGCTTCTAGCAACCAGTCATAAGCTTCTGTCATCATGTAATCAAAATTAGGATATGAATAATGTTGGCTTGGATAGTTAATATAAGTAGCTAATGTCTGAATTGGGGACTGAATGGAAGGAAAGAAAATAAGAGGACTAACTTTGGCACTGGAATATTTTGCTTTGATCACGGTACGAATATTTTGACAGGTTTGACCTAATTTATTTCTAAGCCATGTTTTAAACTCATCATAAGGCGTTCCTGTTTTATTCATTGCCTCATAAATAGTACCCAAATCTGGTGCATATAAACCTGTATCTGCATTAAAAGCCAATTTTGTTGGGTAGTCATACACACAAGGTAGATTGGTGTCAGTGTTATACCACCACCAAGGTTCACCGATCTGCATATTTACATCGCATCCACCCACTACCATTGCATCAGCAAACTCAATAAAGACTTTATGTAGATATGCCAAAGCATTCTGATGACTTAAACTAAAAAAATAGCTCGGTGGTTGGTAGCCTGTTTTACCTAAATTACTGTTCCAGTCACGCTGTGCCCAATATTCATTGGCCCCCAAGGAATACATTTCAAAACTGACCCCAAAAATGGGTTGTAAACTGGCGTTATGTAAAGCCTGGGCATATTTCTCATGCCATTTACGAGTGCATGAGTTAACGACCGCCTCGCCTGTCACCAACGTATCAGGTATTTGCCATTTATTAATATCGCTTTTCCATGTCATTTCTGGATAATGCGACATTCCACAATAGTGGTTAACAAAACCCTGGTATCCCAAAGCGACCATATTGTTGACTAGGCGCTGCGGGTTTAAGTCATAATGGTCGTCATAGCTGGTGCAGATACCATAATTGTGCTGTGGCACAACTACACGGCTCAAATTTAACTTTGCATTTGTTCCAGTTACAACGGAGTTAGTGAGGCGAATGTAGCCATCTTTTGGTTGACTTAGAGGTATAGCGGTTTGACCATTATAGTCACTGGTAAAGCCCGAAAATGAGATTCGCTGAATATTGGTTACCGGAAAGCTATCTGTAGCAGAGAAGCCTGCTTTTACTGTATCCCAATTAATACGAATATGCGCCGTTCGCGATGAAGGATTATTTGCGTAATTAAATAGAACAATATATGCAATTTTATTTACGCCATTTTCATTATAGTACACCGTTAAAGTGGGCGTTAAACTTGGATTGTTCAGCACTGGCATCGTGGCAGATAGTTCAATATCGAAGTCCCAAACCACCCCTGCATAGCTATATTTGGTTTGATACGCTAAAAATTTATGATCTTTAGTGTCATAAGAATCCCAAGTAATTCCTACCAAATCATTTGTCATACGTGATCTAAAAGATGCTTCAAAACCATTTCCATAGTTCGTAATGGCGAAAGACATCGTTTGCGGGCCGTCTATTCTCCAATAAATAGGGCTAAACCGATCAATAAGTGTATTCTGAGTGATTGGGCGAGGTGATGTATTAGTATTATTTTGTACATTTTGTGAGTTAGTTATCATGTCTACATTCTCTTAATGTATTAAGAAGTTTTATATTAAATAATAATTCCTATTTTATTGTTCAGATAAGTAACAATGACGTTTAAATTATTTACAGTTTATATTTATCATCAAGTTCAAAATAAAATTAAACCTGAAATCTTATTATTCTTCTAAAATATTTTTACACTGAGGAGTTAATAAATGGAAACTTTTATACAGCCTATAAATTTTAAGAGTTTGTTTTTATTTACTCCTCTTGTATTTGCATTATTAGGTTGTACTGAAACTTTATATTCCAACACAACGTCGACCACAAAGATCTCTTCGGAAAGTAACGCTTATCCAGAGATCGACACAGTATTAGGAGAAAAGTTACAGCCTAACGAAGAGTTGCTCGCTCAAAACATAGCTCAAGTCATTGAAAAGTCAATTCGGGAACAGTATACGGCTGGAAATGCTTTACGTGATGCACATCCTAAGGCGCATGGTTGTGTTCGTGCCGATTTTCATGTCTCAAAAAATATACTTAACCAGTTTGCTAAAGGAATGTTTATTCCAGATCGAAGTTATCAAGCATGGATTCGATTTTCTAATGCTTCAAATGATGCCTCTAATGCGGACATTAAAAAAGATGCACGTGGCATAGCAATAAAAATTTTAGGTGTGTCTGGACAGAAAATTTTAGAAAGTGAAAAACAAGCAACCACGCAAGATTTTATTATGATTAATCATCCGGTCTTTTTTGCGAATGATGCTAAACGATATCTTTCTTTTATGAATGATGTGAATAGCCATAATATGATCAGAAAACTTTATATTCCATTTGCATTAGGTGTTAAAGGAACTGTGAATGCACTCGGAGCACGTAACTCACAAATCACAAACCCACTCTATACGCGTTACTGGTCTATGGTTCCCTATCAATTAGGGCTAGGTAATGACCGAAAAGCGGTTAAATATTCAGTCCGTTCTTGTTCAATGCAGCCAAATAATCTACCTAAAAATCCTAGTCATGATTTCTTAAGAGAAGCTTTAAAGAATACTTTGCAAAGTACAGATGCTTGTATGGAATTTCTTATTCAACCACGAACTTCAAATCAAATGTTGGTAGAAGACTCAATGACAGAATGGGATGAAAAAGCAGCTCCTTTTTATCAAGTAGCAACTATTCATATTCCCAAGCAGAACTTTGATACACCAGAACAAAATAAGTTTTGTGAGAATCTGTCTTTTACACCGTGGCATGCCCTACCTGAGCATAAACCATTAGGTGCAGTAAACCGAATGCGTAAAGTCATTTATGAAAACATCAGCAGAGTTCGACATGATATGAATTCAGCTCCTAGACAAGAACCTTAAATACTTTATCCATTGTGGTTTGGTATAAAATTTTTTTACAGATGAGTGTTTGCAATTGCTTCTTTTTAAGGGAGATTTTTGCTTGTATCGATAGTAATTCGGTCAATGAAATCTGCCAACCATAAAATAAAATCATCTTCGCTTTTATGCTTTGGAATCAAACTCATATCTAGCTTAATAGGAAGTTCATTTTTTACACTAATAACAACACCTTCGAAGTTCACAAAGTTATATAAAAACTTTAGTTCAGTGCCTGCAATAGCTTTTTTTATTTCTACAATAAGATTGTTTAAATTTCTAAAATGATTGTTTGAATAAGAACTTTTAATATTTTTATTAATTTTTTCTGCTAATAGTAAATATTTTGGCATTTCTATCTCCTTATTAATTATTTGTAAAATATAAGTATAAGTTGAAAGCTATAAAAATAAGTTTTTAATTTTTATTAAATTGTTTCTGTATTTTTAATTTTAATTGATAATTTATGTGCAATATAACTGTTTTATTGATTTAAAATGTGATTTATTTGGGATTTTATTCTGATTAAATTGGTGGGTATTCTTTAATCTCAGTTAAGGATAATTAATTAAGTTTTATATTAAATAGGCTCAATATTTAAAATGTTGAGCCTATTTAATTTTTAATATTCACTTAAGACTAAAAGTAAAAATTTACATCTTAAGTCAATTTTGGGAAACTCTTGATTTTATGAATTTTCCCACATTTTCTGCATTCTTTAACTTCGTCATGAGTAATATCAAAGTCATATTCCCAGACATGAATACAGAAAACTTGTCTAAGGTTGTGGAGCATAGACACCTCCTTATAAAAAACCAACTCATTAGTAAGTTCTTTATGAATGTAGTTCGCTTATTTTGATGAGTTCTCCTCTTTAGCTTTATCCTCCTTGTGTTTACAGCAGTAACCGAAAACAGCCCCAGCACCAAAGAAAAACATAGCTTTGAACATACTTATCTCCAAACGATAGTTAAGTAAATTTAAAATTAACATTGAAGGTTGTATCTGTTTTTAGGCCAATGAGACAGATTCTGTGCGTTATGCAAACTTTTGTGAAAAGTTATAACAATATATTTTTTATGAATAAGGTGGGTAAAATTAAAAAACCGCCCCAGTAGGCGGTTGCTGAATTTACAGCGAGATATAGAAGTGTAGTGGACGATCACTTCTATATTTTTTATGTACTTATTTTTCTTGGCTTATAATTTTATTAAAGGCATCAGATTTGAAATAATTAATGATCATCTCTCCATCATCTTGTGTAGAAGATGATACTTTGGGTGGTTCCTCATAATTAAACTTAAAGTCTGGAGGAATAAATTTTGAGATCGGAGGAAGCTTTGCCTCACCTCCTGTCGTAATTCTTTCAATAAAACCCGCAAGCCAAAGTATATATTCGTCTTTATTTTTATATTTAGGCATAAGGCTCATGTCTAACTTAATGGCACACTCCTCTAAGGGCTTGGTTAGGCATTCCTCAAAATCTATAAAATTGTATTTAAGTTTAAATTTGGTACCTTTAATTTCATTACGAATTACACCAACTAATTGATTTAAGTTTTCTGCCGAGCTTTCTGAAAATAAATTTTTGTCCTCAATCTTTTTATATACATTCTCAGCGATGATTAAATATTGTGGCATCTCTATTTTCTCCCTTTTATTATTAAGCTACTCACTCAGCTCTTTAAGGAAGTATGATAGATATCATGTTTTCTAATGTAATTGTTGTACTGCCAATTGTAATTAGTGTGTTTTTGTGAAAGCTGCAAGCATAACCATCCGAAAAAATTAAATTTAATGCCAACTAAGTCTCGTTTTTAAAAAATTCTTTAGTCAAACAATATGTTTAGTTCATTCAGAGTTGGAAGTTCATCGTAAGATTCATCTGCATCTACTGTATTTACCCAATTTGACTTTGAAACGATACAAAAATTAAGCTTTTTTAGCACAACAATATCTTTGTCTAATAAACCTAATGGAATCCACATAAAATCAGTAGTGCCTACTAAGTTAGGTACTGGTGATCCACATTGACTGCAAAATGAAGATGTGAAGCCAGTTTCTTTTTTATAGGTGCGGACAAGTTCTAAACCTGATAACCATTCAAATTTATCCTTATTTACTAATGTTGCTGCATTTGCCCCCGTTCCCGTTTGTTTACGGCAGAGACTACAATGGCAATGATAGACCGTGTTTATTTCATTAGTAACTGAAAATTTGACTTGATTACATAGACAAGAACCCACGTGACTCATCTCAAGCATCCTTAAAAAAATAATATTGAATATAGCATTAGGCATAAAAGGGTTAAATTTTACTTTATATTTTTTAATGGATATGTTTTCTAAGAAGTGCCAATAAATATAAGGAATTGCTAGCGTTGAGGCTTGGCAGAATGTATTTATAACGTTTAATATGAATTTTGACATATAAATTGAATATAAAAATGCTGAGATGTGTTTATCTTGGATGCGACTTTAAAAGCTTACATGATTAATCAAATCTATCAGCAGTATAGTAGTATGGCATTAAATGCTTGGGGCTTTACACATACACCTTCGTATAACGGTACATACGACCCTGATGAGAATGATATAGTGACGAATAGCTTTAATTGGTTGAATGATGAGCAAGCTACAAAAAAAACAGAACAAGGACTGACTGCTTTTGTGGCATTAGATGATGCCTTTATTAGTATCGCTTCTCGTATGTATCTGATTAGAAATGCAAAAGAAAAAATCGATTTACAATATTATATTTGGACCAATGATTTTGTTGGAAACTTAATGCTGCACGAGTTACTAACGGCGGCAGATCGTGGCGTAAAAATCCGCTTACTTATTGATGATCAAAATGGAGTAAAGCTGGATGGAGTTCTTAGAAGCCTTCTCCACCACCCCAATTTTGAAATTCGATTATTTAATCCATATAAGTTTAGATATTTAAGAATTTTAGACTATATTTTTCGGTTCAAAAAAGTAAATCATCGCATGCATAATAAGTTAATTATTGCAGATGGCGTGATTGCGGTAACAGGCGGTCGAAATATTAGTAGTGAGTATTTTGATGCAAGTAGTAAATTTCAGTTTACAGATCTAGATATTTTATTTTATGGACATACCGTACAACATGCACAGTCTGTCTTTAATGATTTTTGGGAAAGCGATTTAAGTCAAAATGCTACTGAGCTGGTAGGAACATGTGCTGTCCACCATTTGCAAACACTAAGGCAGCACTACCATGATTTAATTCATGAAAGTGAAAATCATACTCAAACTGAAGATAAGCTTTACGATGCTCAAAGCTATTTAAAAGAACTTTTAGAGCACTATCCAATCCAGTGGTCAAAAGCATATTTTGTTGCTGATTCACCTAAAAAAATCTTAGGACTGGCCGCTAAAGAAGAAATGCTTTATGGGCAAGTCCTAAAGATTATGGGTGAACCAAAGCAGCATATCGAATTAGCTTCTGCTTATTTTGTTCCTACTCAACAAGGCACTTATTATTTAAAACAACTCAAGGTGCAAGGTGTTAAAGTTAGGGTTTTAACCAACTCTTTTGCTGCAAATGATGTAGCAATTGTGCATGCCTTTTATAGTCAATATCGAGTTGAGATGCTTAAAAGTGGTGTAGAACTATTTGAGTTTAAGCCCTTTTTAGAACGCAGACGCAGAACTTGGTATGAAGTGGTGACTGGAAGTGTGATTCCTGCTAAAGGTAAAAATAAATCGAGCTTACATGCCAAGTTTTTTGATGTAGACGGTAAAGTATTTATTGGTTCGTTTAACTTTGATCCTCGTTCGACTTACTTAAATACTGAGGTCGGTCTGGTTATTGAGTCGAGTCAATTACAAGCGCAAATTTCGGTCATGCTCGATCAGCACTTACCTCAAGTTGCTTACCAGCTTAAGTTAAATAGTGAAGGCAAAATTGTTTGGTTAGATTATCAGTCGGATGGAAAGATTGTTGAATATGAAAAAGACCCAGATACGAGCCTTTTCCAACGTACCATGATTAAAGCTGTTTCATATTTACCAGTTGAATGGATGATGTAACAGCATTTCAAGTTTACTTATAAAATGCCTATCTCTTTAAAGAATTTTTGATAAGTCTCTGCTTTCTTCTCTAGCGCTAATGGATATGCTCTAGAAGAAGATGGTAGACGATATAAATTAATATTTCGTCCAGCAAAGTAAGTCGAGGTAGACATTCCTATAAGCGGTTTTTCGGTGTGCTCTGGTAAAACTGAAATTAAAGTATCAGTCGCTTTATCGCCTGTGGTCATAATGGTTTGACATAGAGGAATTTGCTGAAGTAAAACTGCAAGATCTGTTGGTGTTACTATTTCAAGAAATTTATCTGCGGCATTCCCTTTCAACCGCTTAATTTGATAAGCGGTATCAAAGATTGCAATACCAGTTTCAATCAAGAAGTTTCGAATACGTTCTTCATTAAAATTTTTTTGGCTTTCACTTAAAAAGTAAGTTTTGTCTTGGAAAAAGATCAAACCGAAAATACGCCACATATCATTTTGGAAATTGGGATAGTAAAAATCCATCTTCCATTTATTACGTGGTGGTGGAAAACTGCCTAACATTAATAAACGGGCATTCTCAGGTAAAAATGGCTCAAGTGGATGGGTTTCTATCTCAATTATCATAAAAAATCAGTATTTACTTAAAAATTTTATAAACAAATTAACCTATTTTTTAGTTAATCACGAGTCATGAAATGCAATTTCTCTTGCTTAAAGCGTTAAAGGTTGTACAAAAGCGATCATTATTGAGGAATGCTTATTCTAAAAATACTATGTGAATGTTGATTTAAATAATCGACTTGACCTTTATGGGCAATCACAAGGGCTTGTACAACCGAAAGACCTAACCCAGTGCCGCCTAACTCTTTATTTCTTGATTGTTCTAACCTGAAAAAAGGGTTAAATAAATCTTTCCGATGCTCAGCTGAAATGCCAGGTCCTTCATCTTCTATTTCAAGAATCCAGCTAGTTTGTTCTTGTCTCGTTGAAACAATTAACTTTCCCTGATTGGCATAACGTGTAGCGTTATCCAGTAAAGCAATTAAAATCTGTTCAATTCGCCGTTGATCACACTCAACTTTTGGCGCTTCAATATCGAAAATGACTTTAAGCTGAGCTTTTTCTAATTTTTCTTCAAACATGTGCACGACTTTATGAGCAGTTTCATTAAAACAAATCGTTTCGAGGTTAAGTCTAAGCTGTTGGTTTTCAAAAAGACTCAATGTACGTAAATCTTCGACTAGGTTTGAAAGACCTTCTACTTGATTCAGTAAGTTTTTAAATAAAATAGGGTCAGCTTCAAAAACACCATCAATAATCCCCTGCAACCTACCTTGCAAAATGGTGACTGGCGTTCTTAACTCATGTGCAATTGCGGCATTCCAGACATGAGCATTTTCAACTGAGGTCTCTAGTTTTTGAGCCATATCATTAAAATTATCCATGAGCTCACCAATTTCAGAAGAATGATGCATCGGTTTTTCAACTCGTGCGCTTAAATCCCCATGACTAATTTTCTTAGCTGCATCGGCTAATAGATTAATAGGCACAATAAAACGTTGAGCAAGCTTGATGCCTAAAATAATTGATAATGCTGTGCCAAACAAAAGCACGGCGAATAACCATATACCATCTAGATAGTGGAAAAACTCATCACTTTCTTTCAGCTTTTCGAGAGATATAAGCCCTACTTCAATTGCAACATAGTAGGTGCCATAACCTAAAATTAGCGAACTCAGCGTAACACTTAGGCTGGTAAAGCTCAGTGCAATAATCAGTTGCTTACTAATTCCCGTTTTATTTTTCATGTGGATGATCCAACCTGTAGCCTACACCACGAACATTAATGAGCATATTTCGTAAACCCAGATCTTCTATTTTCTTTCGTAGCTTACTGACATGACTATCGACCGTACGTTCTAATGCATCTCGATCTGGTAGACACTGATTCATGAGCTCTGAACGAGTAAAGACTTTATGAGGATGCGGTAACATCAGTAATAAAATTTTGTACTCAGTTAGAGTTAAATTGAGTGTTTGTTTTTGATCGCCCGAATGGATGTAAGCAGTATGAATTTCGGTATTCACCTCAATATTTTTATAAATCAGATTTCGGTTTGGAGTTTGCTGGTTTTGTTGAGTACGTCTTAGTACTGCTTGTACACGTGCGACCACTTCATTTGGGTTAAAGGGTTTTACGACAAAGTCGTCTGCTCCAATCCTTAAAGCCATGACTTTATCGATTTCTTGATCTAAAGCCGTAAGCATAATGACTGGTGTCGCTGCTTTCTGCCGAATTTTATTCAGTACTTCCCACCCGCTCAGTTCCGGCATTTTTATATCGAGAATAACTAGATCAATAGGTTGCGCTGCGTGTATTTCAATTGCCTGCTTACCATTCATGGCCCGTACAACACGCATACCTTCACGCTTAAGATAATGTTCAATAATATCGCCAATATCATATTCATCTTCTACAACAAGAATAAGCTTATCCTGACAATTAAACGTAAAGGTTGACTCGAACATAGCAATAAAACGCGGGAAAAATTTGATTTATCATACGCGTATTTTTTGATAGATCTCCACACTTTTTCCACATATTCGTGATTTTGGTTACACACACATCAAAAATAATGCCAGCATCTAGAAGTCCATTAGGTGTTATAAAAGTGCAAAAGCATTTTTTAGTTCCATTCGTTTTATCTTTCGGTCTTGTATTACATGGCTGTGGCAATGAACAAGTAAGTGATCAAACACAAGTACCTACGGCTAAGGTTACAGTTATTTCAATTCAACCGCAGTCTATTAACTTTAGTGAAAATCTACCAGCGCGTGTTCAAGCTTTCAGAACTGCTGAAATTCGTCCTCAAGTTGGCGGTATTATCGAAAAAGTTTTATTCGCTCAAGGTAGTGAAGTTAAAGCTGGACAACCTCTATATAAAATAAACTCAGAAACATTTGAGGCTGATGTAAATAGTAATCGAGCTGGTTTAAATAAAGCTGAAGCAGAAGTAAACCGCTTAAAAATACAACTTGAGCGCTACCAGCAACTTTTACCAAGTAATGCGATTAGCAAGCAAGAAGTAAGTAATGTCGAAGCGCAATATCGACAAGCGATTGCAGATGTTGCTCAAATGAAAGCGTTATTGGCTCGTCAAAATCTTAATTTACAGTATGCGACAGTGCGAGCACCGATTTCCGGACGTATTGGTAAATCATTCGTAACGGAAGGCGCTTTGGTTAGTCAGGCTGATAGCAACACTATGGCGACTATTCAACAAATTGACCGCGTTTATGTCGATGTAAAGCAGTCTATTGGAGAATATGAGCGCCTACAGGCGGCTCTACAAAGTGGTGAGTTATCAGCCAACAATCAAAAAGCTGTACAGATTTTGAATAGTTTGGGACAGCCCTATAACGTTACAGCAAAAATGCTGTTTGAAGATATAAATGTGGACCCTGAAACTGGGGATGTCACCATCCGTATTGAAGTGAACAATCCTGAAAGAAAATTACTGCCGGGTATGTATGTCCGCGTTAATATTGAGCGTGCTTCGGTTCCTCAGGCCTTACTCGTGCCAGAACAAGCTATTCAGCGCAATATGAATGGCGATCCTCAAGTTTATGTAGTGAATGCCAAAGGTGGCGCAGATGTTCGCTCAGTAGAGTTAGGGCAACAATATGAGCAGTTTTATCTCATCAATAAAGGGCTGAAAGCAGGCGACAAAGTTGTTGTTGAAGGCATAGAGCGTATCCAACCCAACCAAAAACTGGCAATTTCAGCATGGAAAGCAGCCTCAACAAAAAATACGGTGAAGCAAGGAGATGCTAAATGATGTCTCAATTCTTTATTCGCCGTCCTGTTTTTGCATGGGTAATTGCAATTTTTATTATTCTATTTGGTGTACTGAGTATTCCAAAGTTACCCATTGCACGCTTTCCGAGTGTTGCACCACCCGAAGTGAACATTACAGCAAGTTATCCTGGCGCTACTCCCAAAACGATTAATGATAGTGTAATTACCCTTATTGAACGGGAAATGTCAGGAGTAAAAAACTTACTCTACTATAGTGCTACAACAGATTCGTCAGGAACCGCTGAAATTACCGCGACGTTTAAACCCGGTACTAATGTGGATATGGCACAAGTCGACGTACAAAACAAAATTAAAGCGGTTGAAGCACGCTTACCCCAAGTCGTCCGCCAACAAGGCTTAGCTGTAGAGGCATCGTCTTCAGGCTTTTTAATGCTTGTCGGTTTAAACTCACCTAACCATCGTTATTCAGAAGTCGATTTAAGCGATTATCTGGTTCGTAATGTGGTCGAAGAGCTTAAACGTGTTGACGGTGTCGGAAAAATTCAGTCCTTTGGTGCCGAAAAAGCGATGCGAATTTGGGTAGACCCAAATAAATTAGTTTCTTATGGTCTATCGATTAGTGATGTAAATAATGCAATTCGTAACAATAATATCGATATTGCACCAGGACGACTTGGTGACCGTCCTCTCGTTAATGGTCAATTAATTACTATACCTTTATCCGCTCAAGGACAGCTTGAAAATGTAGAGCAGTTCAAAAATATTAGTCTAAAGAGCAATATTAGTGGTGCCAATATTAAGTTGTCGGATGTAGCCGACGTAGAAATGGGAGCTCAGTCATATAATTTTGCGATTTTAGAAAATGGTAAACCTGCAACAGCTGCGGCCATTCAGTTGAGCCCTGGTGCAAATGCAGTAAAAACAGCAGATGCGGTAAAACAGAAACTCGAAGAACTAAAAGTAAATTTACCTGAAGGCATGCAATTTAGCGTTCCTTACGATACTGCACCTTTTGTTAAAATTTCGATAGAAAAAGTAGTTCATACATTAATTGAAGCCATGGTTTTGGTCTTCATTGTGATGTATCTATTTCTTCATAATGTTCGCTATACCTTAATTCCTGCGATTGTCGCTCCAATTGCCCTGCTTGGTACGTTTACCATCATGCTTTTAACAGGTTACTCAATTAATGTGTTAACCATGTTCGGTATGGTGCTTGCGATCGGGATTATCGTCGATGACGCGATTGTAGTCGTTGAGAATGTAGAACGAATTATGGCAACCGAAGGTCTATCGCCTAAAGAAGCGACTTCAAAAGCCATGACAGAGATTACCAGCCCGATTATTGGTATTACTTTGGTACTGGCAGCCGTATTTTTACCAATGGCCTTAGCAAGTGGTTCAGTCGGTATTATTTACCGCCAATTTACCATTACGATGTCAGTCTCAATTTTATTCTCGGCATTTTTAGCTTTAACACTCACCCCTGCACTTTGTGCAACCTTATTAAAACCAGTTGATGCAAATCATCAAAAGAAAGGTTTTTATGCATGGTTTGATCGTAGCTTTGATAAAGTCACAAAAAAATATGAAGCGATTTTACTTAAAGTCGTTAAACATACTATTCCGACTTTAATTATTTTTGTGGTGATTACAGGTTTAACTTTTGCAGGCATGAAATATTGGCCAACTGCTTTTATGCCAGAGGAAGATCAATGCTGGTTTTTAACTTCGTTCCAACTACCTTCAGATGCGACTGCTGAACGTACAACAAAAATTGTGAAAGATTTTGAAGGCCATTTAAATGAGCAGTCGGATGTTAAAAGCAATATTTCAATTATGGGTTGGGGATTTAGTGGCGCTGGCCAAAACGTTGCACTCGCTTTTACAACCTTAAAAGATTTTGGTGAGCGTGATAAATCTACTACTGACTATACCAACTTCATAAATGCTGAAATGGCAAACAGTAAAGAAGGTACAACTATGTCTGTACTTCCTCCAGCAATTGATGAATTGGGTACATCTTCAGGCTTTAGTTTGCGTTTACAAGACAAAGCAAATTTAGGAATGCCTGCTTTAATTTCAGCCCAAGAAAAGCTTATGGAAATGGCGGCCCAAAACAAAAAGTTTTATATGGTTTACCCAGAAGGTTTACCTCAAGGTGACAATATTAGCTTGAAAATCGACCGCGAGAAATTAAACACTCTAGGAGTAAGCTTTGCTTCTGTTTCAGATATTATTTCGACCTCAATGGGATCGATGTATATCAATGATTTTCCAAATCAAGGCAGAATGCAGCAAGTTATTGTTCAAGCCAATGCAAAATCACGAATGCATTTAAAAGATATCATAAGTTTGAAGGTTGCAGGCGCAAACGGACAACTGGTGTCTTTATCCGAAGTCGTGATTCCTCAGTGGAATAAGTTGCCGCAGCAATATAACCGCTACAATGGCCGACCATCATTAAGTATCGCTGGCGTGCCTAACATAGGGGTATCTTCAGGTGATGCGATGCGAGAAATGGAAAAGCTGATTGCCAAACTTCCTCAAGGTATTGGTTATGAGTGGACAGGTATTTCACTGCAAGAAAAGCAATCTGAATCTCAAATGATATTCCTTATTGCTTTATCAATGTTAGTCGTGTTTTTAGTTTTAGCTGCACTTTATGAAAGTTGGTCAATTCCATTATCTGTCATGCTTGTTGTTCCCTTAGGAATCTTTGGTGCAGTATTAGCCATTATGTTAAGAGGAATGCCAAACGATATTTTCTTCAAAATTGGTCTCATCACTATTATTGGTTTATCTGCCAAAAATGCGATTTTAATTGTTGAGTTCGCAAAGATGCTCAAAGAAGAAGGCATGACTTTAATTGAAGCAGCCGTTGCAGCAGCAAAGTTACGCCTACGCCCAATTTTGATGACTTCCCTTGCCTTTACTTGTGGTGTTATCCCATTGGTCATTGCAACCGGAGCAAGTTCGGAAACTCAGCATGCATTAGGTACAGGGGTATTTGGAGGTATGATATCTGCCACCATCTTGGCCATCTTTTTTGTTCCCGTGTTCTTTATTTTTGTGTTGGGAGCTGCAGAGAAACTATTTTCCAAAAAGAAAATTAATTCTTAGTTAAATGGATTGAGGCGAAACGTATCTATGTTTCGCCTCAATGACTTAGAAATATGAAAAATGTACTTACAGAAAAACGATTAAGAATTAAGGACTTTAAAGACTTTACCTGTTCTAGGATGAGCAAAGCTATTATCTGGATCTAAATTGATGACTTTATCCGAAATCACAATTTTAGAAAGTGGTAACCAGCTCTGTTCCATTTCAATGTCTACAAAGTTTTTTTCATTGATATTTTCATAAATTTGTTCGACAACGATTTCCATACCACACATACTTTTAGCATTCACTTCTTTTAAGATATGGCGTTTTGACATACTAGTCTCCATTTTTTTATTATCCGCATCGACAATAATAAAGATTGCACTGATACAATATGTAAATTTTAATAATGAAAGTGTTTTCTTTGTTTTAATCATATTTTTGTAATAATTAAATGAATAGTTGAGTGATTATTTAATTTAAATATTATTTTTAAGTTAATCTATTCAATGTAAATATTACTTATTAAAAAATTTATTTTTAATCAAAATTAAAGGGTTCATTAACTGAACCCTTTTTATTTAATTCTAAACTTGTACTGCGTTATCCAGCGAACCATCATCTTTATTTTTAGCAGTGTCTTTACTAATCAATGAGTCTGTATCACTATCTGTGGTAAAGCTTTTGCTATTTTTTTGCTTTTTCTTGTACATACACATCCCAATCGCGATACCTGTTCCCAATACTATAATTGACTTTAACATTTTGCACCTCTTCGATTAACGGAGTAACTTTTGAGAAATTAGCTTAAATTAATAGCATAAAATTTGTTATTTAACGGCTTTGATTTGCTCCGCTTTTGTAAGGTGTTTATTTTTTATGTTAATTGAAGAGTAAAATAATCCCGAAAAATAAATTTTGATACAAAGCAAAAAGCCTATTCTAAAAAAGAATAGGCTTTTCACTGTATTTCAGGATTAAGCAGTATTATGAATCGCTTTATGCAATCTTATTTCTTTAAAAATACATTACAAATGTATTTAATGCTGAACTTTTAGTCAAGATGGGATTGAGGGTTTTTACCAATAATTAGCGATTATTGTGATGACTGTCACGTTTATATAATTAGGATAAGAAAAAACCCATTTCTACTTCTCATAAAGAAATGGGTGATGTGAAAACCACAAAAGACCTGAAATACCAAATGTTCTTACATTCAGTAAGGTTGAGTGTAGTGAATATACCGAATGGTTGACAATTAAACTATTTGTATTTTTTTTAGTCATTTCGGCCAATAAAAAAATAGTTATGATTCTGTAGATTAACTCTGTTTAGTCATTCATTATTGACCAAAAATTCTATAAAGCACCCTCACCCAATTATTAAGACATATATTTTCAATCAGTGTTTTTGAATAACCACGCTGTTGCATACGTTCAATTAAGCGATGTAGGCCTGTTACATCTTCAAGTTCAGTACCTATAAGTGCACCATCAAAGTCCGAACCAAAGCCCACATGTTCTTCGCCCAAATGATCCATTAAATATTCTAAATGTTCCAAAATTACATCAATCGATGTATCTGCATTTCGTTGTCCATCTGACCGTAAAAAAGCGACATCGAAATTTACCCCCACCATCCCTTTACTTTCGCGTATTGCTTTAAGCTGTGGGTCAGTTAAGTTGCGAGCTTGAGGGCATAAAGCATGTGAATTAGAGTGTGTTGCTACAATTGGCTGCTGCAATATATCTACAGTATTCCAAAAAGCTTTCTCATTCATATGTGAAACATCAATCACCATCTTTTTATTGGCACAGCGTTTTATAAAATCTTTGCCATCACTCGTGAGACCTGCTCCAGTGTCAGGTGAGTGCGGAAACTTAGCATTTAAACCATGTCCAAAACGGCTAGGTCTATTCCAGAGTGGGCCAATACTACGCAAGCCTCTTTCATAAAATACATCGAGTAAATCAGGATTTTGTTGTAAAGCTTCTGCACCTTCCATATGCAATACAATTGCTAGCTTTTTCTCTGCTCTGCAATCTTGAATATCTTGAACCGAGGTGCAAATTTTAATATTTTTAGAATACTGAGCAAGTTGGTGAGCTAAATCGAGTTGTTCCAAGCAAATTTGTTCAATTTGCTGTTGCGTAAAATCAGAAGCATTCTGATCAAATAATTTATTGGAATGATGCTGTTGCACATAGCTATATGGTGGTAAAAAAATCGCAAACATTCCACCAATAAACCCAGCTTCTTGACAGCGTTTTAAATCAAGATGGCCTACTAAACGTTCATGAATAAAAGCATGTACAGGATCTGGATGGTCACTTAGCCATAAACGTGTTAATGCGTCATTATGTCCATCAAAAACTGGAATATGGCGGGGCTTCATGAGTATTCCTGTTAATTGCTATATATCTGTAATCGTGTGGACTGGAATATTTTGGGTGGCGCTTAAAGATTTAGAGTTTCTACTATTACGGAAGACTAAATTTTGTAGAGGTGCAACCAACTGACTTTCTGCCCGTGCTTGTTCAATCATTTGATGATACGGCGATTTCCCACATACAGGATCGGCATTAGCCGCATCTCCAGTCAACATATAGGCCTGACAACGACATCCGCCAAAGTCACGATCTTTATCGGGACAGCTACGGCACCCTTCTGGCATCCACGCATCGCCACGGAAATGATTAAATCCAGTTGATTTGTACCAAATATCTGACAATTTATGTTCGCGGACATTCGGAAACGAAATGGGCAGTTGTCGTGCTGCATGGCAAGGTAGCGCCATACCATCTGGAGCAACCGTAAAGAAGATTTTACCCCAGCCATTCATACAGGCTTTTGGTCGTTCCTCATAATAATCGGGCACAACAAAAATGAGTTTGCAAGGGTGATTTTGCGCTTTTAATTTTTCTCGATATTCATTGGTAATCCGTTCAGCTCGTGTCAGTTGCTCTTGTGTGGGTAATAAACCTTGGCGGTTTAAAAAAGCCCAGCCATAAAACTGACAAATTGCCAACTCGACTGTGTCTGCGTTGAGCTCAAGGCAAAGTTCAATAATTTGTTCAATCTGGTCAATGTTATGTCGATGAATAACAAAGTTAAGCACCATTGGATAATCGTATTTCTTAACCAATCGGCACATTTCATATTTTTGTTCAAAAGCATGTTTTGAACCTGCTAAGGCATCATTCACCACAGGATCGCTAGCTTGGAAGCTCACTTGAATGTGGTCTAAACCCGCTTGTTTTAGATCAGCAATACGTTGTTCGGTAAGACCCATGCCTGAGGTAATGAGGTTGGTATAAAACCCTTGTTGATGAGCATGTGCAACGAGTTGTTCTAAATCTTGACGTACCAGTGGTTCACCGCCAGAAAAGCCGAGTTGAACAGCACCCATTTGACGTGCCTGATCAAAAACGTCAAACCACTCTTGAGTGGTTAGTTCATTTTTATGCTGAGCATAGTCCAAGGGGTTTGAGCAATATGGGCATTGTAGCGGACAACGATAAGTTAACTCCGCTAATAACCATAAAGGCAGGCCAACACCTTCTGTCATACTAAATCAATCCAGTGTTGCTGTTTTGCAACCAGCATATAATCCACTACATCTTGATCAATCTCAGAAATATCACCAAATTTTTGCTTTAACTGAGCAATAATTGCAGAAACATTTTGCTGCCCATCAATATATTGCCCGATTGCCCCTGCACTCTCATTTAACTTAATCATGCCTTCAGGATATAAAATCACAAAACCATTTTGAGCTGGCTCGAACTGAAAACGGTAACCTTGTCGCCATGTTGGCACAAGGTTTAAATCAAACTGCTCTTTATTCATTTAAATAGTCCTTTGTGCCAAACTCGTTTGCTTGTCACGCTGTGATATGGTGCTTCATTGTGAACATATGCCAAAGTTAAAGCATCTAAAATGCTCCATAAAATATCCAGTTTAAACTGCAATATTTCAAGCATTCGTTCTTGTTGCTCAAAAGTTGTAAATGAATCAAGCGTAATCGTTAGACCATGTTCAACGTCACGGCGTGCCTGACTCAAACGAGAACGAAAATACTCATAGCCTTTATCATCAATCCATGGGTAATGTTGTGGCCATGAATCAAGTCTTGATTGATGAATTTGTGGAGCAAAAAGTTCAGTTAAAGAGCTGCTTGCTGCTTCACGCCATGAAGCACGGCGTGCAAAGTTTACATAGGCATCTACCGCGAAGCGAACGCCCGGTAAAACTAACTCTTCAGAAATAACTTGTTCGCGACTCAAGCCCACAGCTTCAGCTAAGCGTAGCCATGCTTCTCGACCACCGCCATCTGGATATTCACCATCTTGATCGATCATGCGTTGAATCCATTCTTGACGGACTCGCTGATCAGGGCAATTTGCCATAATCGCCGCATCTTTAAGCGGAATATTAATTTGATAGTAATATCGGTTTGCAACCCAAGCCTGAATTTGTTGCTGGGTGGCTTTACCTTCATACATCATCACATGAAATGGATGATAGATATGATAATACTGGCCTTTATCGATAATGGCTTGTTTGAATTGTTCAGTCGTTAAAGCTTCAGGTGTTTGAGTCATGTTTCACCTTAGAGTTCAATCTGCATGCCGTCATAGGCAACTTCTACGCCATTTGCTTTAAGCTCAGCAAACTGACTAGAGTTTTCATTTAAAATTGGATTGGTATTGTTAATATGAATCAGCACTTTTTTAGGTGTACTCAGCTTGTTTAAATAAGACAGTGAACCACCTTCGCCACTAATATATAAATGCCCCATTTCGCGGCCAGTTTTAGTTCCAACCCCTGTTTGTTGCATTTCATCGTCTGTCCAAAGCGTACCATCAATCATGACACAGTCTGAACTCTGCATAATCTGCATGATTTGATCGTCAATTTTTCCAAGACCCGGCGCATAGAACAACTGTTTTTGTGTCTTATGATCTTTGATAATTAAAGCAATATTATCGCCATCATGTGGGTTATTTCGATGCGGTGAATATGGTGGAGCTGCACTTTTAATAATTAAGGGTAAAAATTCTAAATTTTCAAAACCATCAATTTTAAAAGCTTGTTTAGGGTTAATCTCATGATATTGAAGACCACCATTCCAGTGTTTGAGCATATTAAATACTGGAAAGCCGTTCGTTAAATCTTGGTGGACCATTTCTGTACACCATACATTCATTGGACAACCTTCACGTAAGGTTAAAAGCCCAGTGGTATGGTCTAACTGACTGTCCATTAAAATAACGCTTATTATTCCTGTATCACGCAATTTACGCGCTGGTTGCGCTGCTTTAAATTCGAAGAGTTGCTGACGGATGTCAGGTGACGCGTTTAATAAAACCCAGTCTGTTCCATTTTCAGAAACAGCAATCGATGATTGAGTACGGGCTTTGGCTTGGATTGTACCTGTGCGCACACCATGACAATTCGGGCAATTACAATTCCACTGCGGAAACCCGCCTCCAGCAGCTGAACCTAAAACATAAATATACATAAAATTAATATCTTATTAGAAAGAGATAAGCCCTAGAACAAGACTAGGGCTTATGACATATTTGATGAAACTGATTAACGTGCTTCAAAGTACATTGTAACTTCAAAACCAATGCGTAAATCAGTAAAAGCTGGTTTAGTCCATTGCATAAATTATCTCCGGTTCATATTAATCTTATGAAATGAATCACTTGATTAAGATTTATAAGGCAATTAAAAATTTATTCTAAATAAAAAAATTGGGTTTGTAGACCACCCCTAGCTAAGATATTGTTCGATAATTGTGTTTTTTGTCCAAATTTTAATATTTCGAACATATTTGCTTATTGGGTGTTTCATCAAACATTCACACTAAAAGCGTATTTTTTATGCGTCTTAATTGATCAAATGATAAAAAATGAAAAATTTAACAATACTTTTTAAAGTAACAACACTTTCTCTGGCTGTAGCATTATTGGTGGGATGTAATGACGATGATGATAATGACACAGCACCACCTGCTCAAAGAAGCAATCAAACCGTAAATATTTTAGCTTTTAATGACTTTCACGGAAATCTTGAGCCACCTAAGCGTTATGTCGAGGCACCAAATCCAAATGATGCTGCTCAATCTGTTCGTATTCCTGTAGGAGGAGTGAGTTACTTCGCCGATGCGATTAAAAAACTTAAAGCAGAGAATCCAAATAATGCTGTGGTTTCGGCAGGCGATTTAATTAGCGCTTCTCCTCTCACCTCTTCTTTATTTTTAGATGAACCAACCATTGAAGTCATGAATGATATTCAAATTGACTTTAATGCTGTAGGTAACCATGAATTTGACCGTGGTACAGACGAATTACGCCGTTTAAAAAATGGTGGATGTCAGCAATATACCAGCACTGTACCTTGTCAAATTAATAAAAACTTTAGTGGTGCAAAATTTGATTTCCTCGCTGCTAACGTAGCAATGAAAAACGACACCAGTAAAACAATCTTCCCTGCTTATAAAGTCAAAACTTATGGTGGAATTCCAGTTGCATTTATTGGTTTAACCCTTAAAGCGACGCCAAGTATTGTTTCTGCGGCGGGTATTAAAGACGTTGAGTTCCGTGATGAAGCAGATACGGTAAATGCCTTGATTCCTGAATTAAAAAAACAAGGAATTGAAGCCATTGTAGTCGTTGTCCATGAAGGTGCGGCGCCAAGTACCAAGCTCAATCAAAAAACATGTGATGGCTTAAGCGGTCCAATTTTGGGTATTTTGGATAAACTTAATCCAGCAGTTGATATTGTTGTTTCAGGTCACACACATCAATCTTATATTTGTGACTATGCGACAAAAAATCCAGCTAAACCATTCTTACTTACTTCAGCTGGACAATATGGCACGCTTATTACTGACATCAAGATTGAATTAGATGGTAAAACTGGTGATGTCATTAAAAAAGATGCGAAACAGGTTCCTGTACAAAGTGAAGCCTATACATCCGGTACAACCACGGTAAATCTTACAGACCTCTATCAAAAATTTAGTAAAACTCCAAGCATTGAAGCAATCTTAGATAAATACCGCCAAGCTGTGACTACCATTTCAAGTCGTGTGGTTGGAACTGCAACAGCGGTGATAAGTCGTACTCAAGTCGAAAGTGGTGAAAGTCCGCTAGGTATTATGATTGCCGATGCTCAGCAAGCGGCTGCCTTAAAAGCAAGTAATCAAGGCTCAGATTTTACGCTAATGAATCCAGGCGGTGTGCGTGCGGATCTACTGATTAATAGTAGTAACCAGATTACCTTTGGTGATGTTTTTGCGGTTCAACCTTTCGGTAACTCTATTGTGACGTTGAGCTTAACCGGTAAACAGATTAGAGATGTGCTTGAACAGCAATGGTCTGGTGCAAATGCAAATTCACCTAGAATTTTACAGCCGTCTAAAGAGTTGAGTTACCAATATGCAGCAAATACATCTGTTTCACCACGAGCAACTAACATTATGATTGCAGGTTCACCGTTGGTTGACACTAAAGTGTATCGCGTGACGGTAAATAGCTTCTTGGCAGATGGTGGTGACAACTTTACGGTATTAAAAGAAGGCCAAAACCGTGTCGGTGGTGGTCAAGATATTGATGCGCTTGAAAACTATGTTGCTGAAAACTCTAAAGATTCACCTTTAACTATTCCAGCTACGACTCGAATTAAAGTTATCAAGTAACTGATTTAATGAGAATAAAGGACAGTATGATGCTGTCCTTTATTTTCTATGGCAGTTTAAAAGATTTTTATTCGGTATATAGATTGAGCTCAACACTACTGATATCGACTCCAGTATTTGCAAAAATAATATCCGTAACCTCATGAAGTAATTCTTTAACTTTGTCATTTTCAAAGTTCAATGCTTCAGAGGTTTTGAGCGAAATAAGGTTACAACTCATCTTGTCTTTTCTAAGCTTATAAATACTTTTGCTTTTCCCTAGGAATACTCTTTTGATGAGTTTACGGTTTTCAAATTCTGACAAGATTCGATAAATCGTTCCTAGCGTTATTTTATGTTCATTTTTAATTTGCGTATAAATACTCACAGCACTTAAGCCTTGTGGATTTTGATTTAAAATTTCAAAAACCTGTATTCTTGATTTTTTTATGGGTAGTCCATTTAATAATGATTTTGAAGTTGCTGTCATGATTAATTAACCTTAATGTTGAAAAAATATAGAAATTTTTTAAATTATTTTGTCTATACTTACTTGAAAATTATGGAAATGATTTGATGTATAAATCAGAGCTTATTACCCTATAAATAAGCTTTGAGCTGATTATAAGATTCTGAATAATTTAATATTATTCCTAATTCACTATCTACATGTACGCACTTGGCGAATAAAAGAATTCTTGAGCTGAACCATATTGCGACCCTCTTCATTAAGTCATTTTTCGACCTTATTCTATATAATGATTAACACATGATAAATATTATCATTTATGTTTAGCGGTGTATCATATACATATAAGTTTTAATATTCAATATTAAGTAATTATCAAATACATAATGATAACCATTATATATTACTGATTAAATGATGATGAGTTGCATCAATTCTCTATTATAAGTATTCATTTCCACCCATATAAAAAGCAGATCGATGATCTGCTTTTTATATTTTAAATAGAATAAGTTAAATGACTATTATGCTAAGGATGGTACATCTTGTTCTTGCATCCATGCATGAATCACTTGTTGTGTTGTCATGACTTGAGCGCATCGTGTACTAGCATATTTTAACGCCATATCGTGCTCTTCTCGGCTAAAGTCAGCTAATGCATCACCACATAAGAATGGTTGGATGTTTAGCATAAAAGCTTCAGCAGCACTCATAAGACAACCAATATGTGCATATACCCCACAGATAATTAGTTGATCGCGACCAGATTCCCGCATGAGTTGTTCGAGAGGTGAAAATTTAAAAACACTATATCTCCACTTGGTAAGAACCGTATCATTTTTTTGAGGTGAAATTTTTGGCAAAATCTGCGTAAAGCTCGGCTCGTTCTTTAAACCAGGTCCCCAAAAATCAGTTAATAACTGTCGATGTTCAGGTGATTGATTACCCGGTTGTGCTGTATAAACAACGGGAATATTAGATTGATGAGCGGCGTCAATTAATGCTTTGGTATTTTTAATGAGTTCTGGAATAGGTTCCTGAGTCAAGTCATAGAAATCTAAAAAATATTGCTGCATATCATGAACCAATAAAACAGCTCGATTCGTATGCAATGGCCAATTTGTTTTGTTGGGAGTAAATTCATGGGCTTGGGGCATACTGTAACTTGCAATCTTTGGAATACTCATTAGTATTTTCCTTTTCTATTTTTCAAAATATTTTTTAATTTCAGATGGTTGTTGTGCTGAAGTAATCTTTAAACCCCAAGTGTCGCTCCCCCATCTACCACTATTTCTTGCATCGTAATTTGGGCAGCTTGGTCCGAAAGTAAAAAGATCACGGTATTGGCAATATCATCTGGTTGCGCGAGTTTTCTTAAGGGAATACCTGTTCGGTACTGACTCAAATCACCATCAATTACTGCAGGTGGAGGTGTATTATCAGTCCAGAGTTGTTGCTGCATTTGAGTGAGAGTAGATCCAGGTGAAACAATATTTAGCCTGACTTGATAAGGTGCAATTTCAAGTGCCAGATTGCGACAAAAATGACTCAGTGCGGCCTTAGTGGTGGCGTACATACCAAGTTGCATACGCGGCATGCGTGCACTATTTGAACTAATAGTGACAATACTGCCCTGCCTTTTTGCACAAAAATGTTTAGCAACTTGTTGGCTAATCGCAATAGGTGCCATGACATTGACCGCAAAAAGTGTTTCCCAATCTTCCGTTTTGGCTTCAAGCATGGAGCGCATAATTAATACTCCTGCTGCATTTACTAACCCCGTAATTTCGTATCTTTCTAAAAGCTCTGAAATTAAAGTTTGTGTTTCTTGTTGATGGGTAATGTCTTGTGAGATGCCTTGCCATTGTGAAGTTTGATCTGGCGTTATTGTTTTGCTGATATCCCATTGTTTAGGATTTTCTTGTCGGTCAATACCAATAACGTGATAGCCCTGATCTAGTAGTTGCTTGGCAATAGCCGCTCCTATCCCTCTTGCAGCACCTGTGACCACGATGGTAGAGCGCATGTGGATACTCCAATTTATATTATAAAGAAATCTATAAATATAATTGCAAATAATTATCATTCTTATCAAGAGTAAATTAAAATAAAAGATTAATTTATGATCTTAGGCAAATGAGCTTTAGCTTAAAATTTTAAATTAAATTGTTGTTTTATATTATTTTTATTAAATTAGAAGGTCAGAAATATTTTATTGTTAATAATCATTTTCAATAAGGCAGGTTTTGATTTATTCGGCTAAAATCTGATTTATGGTTTATCAAACCTAGTAACTTTTAGGGTTCAATCTCCAGCAGGCTAAGAATGAGTTCTCGATAATCCTGAATCTTGTAAGTTTGGAAATGCGTATAAAAAATGAAAAATTATAGAATCCACATTGTTTCGGTCAGTTGTTTAATCTCTTGAATATCATGACTCACATAAATCATTGGAATTTTTATTTCCTCTTTTACTTTCTGAAAAAAAGGAATAATTTCAGCTTTATGATTCGCATCTAATGCTGATAAAGGCTCATCTAGAAGTAACAGTTTAGGTGAATATAACAATGCTCGACCTAGTGCCACGCGCTGTTTTTCCCCTCCTGAGAGTTTAATGGGCATACGTTGTAATAAGTGCCCTAACTTTAATAACTCAATAATATAATCTGCTTCAAAGTGACGTTCTTGTTGGGAAAGATGCTTAAGACCAAATAATAAGTTTTGCTTTACCGTTTTATGCGGAAAAAGCTGAGCATCTTGAAAAACCAATCCAACATGTCGCTTTTGGGTGCTCAAATTAATGTTTTGATCTGAATCAAACCATGTTTGATCCTGTATTTTAATGAGTCCATTACGCGGAGTATTCAGGCCTGCAATGGCATGTAAAATCGATGTTTTACCTGAACCCGATGCGCCGAATAAGCCAATAACAGCAGCATCTGACTGGAAACTAGGTTCAATATGAAATTGGCCCATTTGTAGCTCAAAACGGCAATCAATCAACATAATTTTACCGCCCTAAGCGCTTCTTTTGATAACGATGAAACCACTGTGCAAACCATAGCGCTAAAAAAGCCACACTCAACGATAAAACAATAAGCCGTTGAATAGCGGCCTCGGTATCGGGTTGTTGCATTAAGCTATACATGGCTAGAGGCAAAGTCCGTGTTTCATTTGCAATATTACCTACAAAGGTAATGGTGGCCCCAAACTCACCTAAACTACGGCAAAAACATAAAATAGCACCAACTAAAATGCCACTGCTGGCAAGAGGCAAAGTGACATGAAAAAATGCCCCCAAAGATGAAGCTCCTAATGTCTTTGCTGCCATTTCTAAACGCTGATCGACCAGTTCAATCGCTAGTCGAATAGATTGCACCAATAGCGGAAAACCCATTACTGCCGAAGCAAGAACGGCACCTTTCCAGTTAAATGCAAAATCAATTCCGATCGGTGCCAAATATTGCCCAATAATGCCTCGGCTACCAAATACCTGTAATAACAAATAACCAGGAACCACTGGCGGCAGCACCAAAGGTAAAAACACTAAAGTTTCAATGAATGACTTACCCCAGAACTCTTTACGCGCCAAAAACCATCCCACACAAATTGCAGGAATAATACTGACGACAAGACAACTTGCTGCAACCTTACAAGAAAGTTGCAGCACGCTGAGTTCTTCTGGGGTTAAAGAAAACATCATGGTTTTACTGGAGCCAACACGCTAAAGCCATATTTTTTAAAAACAGCTTTGGCTTGATTGCTTTGTAAAAATTGATAGAACTTTGCTGAGTTTGAATTCTTTTTAACTATCCCTACAGGATAAATAATTGGTGAATGCGTATTTTCCGGAAATACACCAGCTACATTCACATCTTTACTAATTGCAGCGTCGGTTGCATAAACAATCCCAACCTGACATTCACCACGTGCAACAAAGTTTAATGTAGCTCGAACATCTTCTGTTTCGACTAGTTTTGGCTCAATACGACTCCACCAACCTAAATTAGTAAAAGCTTGTTTAGCATATTTTCCTACAGGCACACTTTTGGTATCCCCTGTACAAACCTTTCCTGTAAACACTTTATTTGGATCAGTCGTTTTATCTAGTTTTATGTTTAATGACTGCCCTTTTGGGGTAATTAACACCAAACGATTACCTAATAAATTTATACGGTCATTTGCTGCAACTCGTTTTTTATTTTGTAGATAATCCATCCACTGGGTATCTGCTGAAATAAAAATATCAGCTGGTGCTCCAGCTTCAATTTGTTTAGCTAAGTTTGATGATCCTGCATACGAAGTTTTAACTTCTACTTTATTCTGTTTTTCGTAAGTTTTTTCTAAATCGTTAATTGCATTCGTTAAACTTGCTGCTGCATAAACGGTAACCGATTCAGCCTTGGCTGAGACATTAAAGACCAATCCGATGCTGAGGACTGAACAGGCTAAAGCCAATTTTTTTATCTTCGTATCACTTACCATTATTTTTACCTTTTGTCGTTTTTGCAGCGATATATACCCAAGAATATAGCGCTACATGAAGATTATGAAAAGCATAATTCATTAACTATAGATGTCTGGAATGCAGCAGTGCTTTTTCAGCACGTAATTTGAATTAAGCAAAAGCTATACCAAATTAAAAGATTTCATGCCTAAACAATCTTTTATCTTAACCTTTTAAATAGCTACTCATGATTTGATAATCATGTTCTAAGGCTTGTCGAGCATTGATTTCCATTTGGCGGTAATGCTGTAAGACTTTCTGGCCCAAAGCTGTAACGGCTGCCCCACCACCATGTGTTCCACCTGTTTGTGTTTCCACTAACGCTGTTTCAAAGCACTGATTCATGGTGTCGACTAACTGCCATGCACGGCGGTAGCTCATATTCATAGATTTTGCAGCTTGTGAGATCGATCCCGTTCTCTCAATTGCTTCAAGTAAGTCTGCCTTACCCGGACCAAATGCGATGTTTTGCTCTAAAAGAATTCTAATTTGTAATTTTAAGTTTTGTTCTTTCATAGACTTAGTTCACAAAGTTTCATTTTTATGCTGCTTAACATTATAGGAAACTTTAATAGCTTAAAACACATACAAATTTAAATCTCTACTCTTTCTTAAAAAGAGTTCATTTAAAAAATCAAAACTGCACAAAGTGGATAAAGATCTGGAAAAAACGGATAGAGGCTCAGGCCTAATCGCGGTTCAATCAGTTAAAAGCTGATTGATTGGAGGATTGAGCAATGACCTCATCTAATTTAAAACAATGGAATGATTTTGTAGATGGATGTATCGACTTCCGTCCTAACGATGGCGTGTTTCGTATTGCACGTAATATGTTTACCGAGCCTGAACTATTTGACTTGGAAATGGAACTTATTTTTGAAAAGGTTTGGATTTATGCATGTCATGAAAGTGAGATTCCAAACAATCATGATTTCCTAACCGTTCAAATTGGCCGCCAACCGATCATTGTAAGCCGTGATGGTAAAGGCGAACTACATGCCATGGTTAATGCTTGTGAGCATCGTGGAGCGACCTTAACACGCGTTGCTAAAGGCAACCAGTCAACCTTTACATGTCCGTTCCATGCTTGGTGTTATAAGTCAGATGGCCGCTTGGTGAAAGTCAAAGCACCTAGTGAATATTGCGAAGATTTTGATAAATCAAGCCGTGGCTTAAAACAAGGCCGTATTGCCAGCTACCGTGGTTTCGTATTTGTAAGCCTCGATACTCAAGCAATAGATTCTCTAGAAGACTTTTTAGGTGATGCAAAACTGTTTCTTGATTTAATGGTTAACCAGTCCCCAACCGGTGAACTCGAAGTACTTCAAGGCAAGTCATCTTATACTTTTGCAGGTAACTGGAAGCTACAAAATGAAAATGGCTTAGATGGTTACCATGTCAGTACCGTTCACTATAACTACGTCTCTACAGTCCAACATCGCCAACAAGTCAATGCATCAAAAGGTGAAGAACTCGATACGCTTGACTATAGCAAGTTAGGTGCCGGTGACTCAGAAACTGACGATGGCTGGTTTAGCTTCAAAAATGGCCATAGCGTATTGTTTAGTGACATGCCGAACCCAACTGTTCGTCCGGGTTACAGTACAGTTATGCCATATATGGTCGAAAAATATGGCGACAAATATGCTGAGTGGGCAATGCACCGTTTAAGAAACTTGAACTTGTACCCTAGCCTATTTTTTATGGATCAAATTAGCTCTCAGCTTCGTATTGTTCGCCCTGTGGCATGGAATAAAACTGAAGTCATCAGCCAATGTATTGGGGTTAAAGGTGAATCTGCTGAAGCACGCCGTAACCGTATTCGTCAGTTTGAAGATTTCTTTAATGTGTCGGGCCTTGGTACACCAGACGATTTAGTTGAATTCCGTGAACAGCAAAAAGGTTTCCAAGCACGTCTTGAACGTTGGAGCGATATTTCGCGTGGTTGTCAGTCTTGGGAATATGGCGCGACCAAAAACTCGCAAGACTTAGGCATTCAACCCGTCATTACTGGCCGTGAATTTACCCATGAAGGACTCTATGTAAACCAGCATGGACATTGGCAACGTCTCATGCTTGATGGCTTAAATAAGAAAGCATTGAAAATGCAAGATATTACTTTTGAAAACAATGCCGTAATGGATGAGGTGTAACCATGTCACAAGAACTACATTTTGCTGTATCTCAGTTTTTGTACAAAAAAGCAGAGCTTTGTGATGCTTATGACTGGGATGCCTATCTAGAGCTTTACGATGAAGATAGTGAATATCATATTCCACAGTGGATTGATGACCATAACTATGTTCAAGATCCAAATCAGGGTTTGTCTTATATTTATTATGCAGACCGTACAGGACTTGAAGACCGTGTATTCCGTATTCGTACAGGTAAAGCAGCATCTGCTACTCCGTTACCACGTACTTTGCATAGCATGAATAACATTCGAGTTAAAACATTGGATGATGGATTAATTGAAGCAAAAGTTGCATGGCAAACGCTCTATAACCGTCAAGGTTTAGAAGGCTGTTTTTACGGACACGCTACTTATCTTTTACGCCAAACAGCAGATGGTTTCCGCATTCGTCGTCAGCATAGCATTTTGCTGAATGACAAAATTGATTCCGTTTTAGACTTCTATCACGTTTAAGGGGAATGAAAATGGGACATTCAGTTGCACTTAATTTTGCCGATGGCAAAACCTTTTTCATTTCGGTAAATAACGACGAATTGCTGCTTGATGCAGCAGTTCGCCAAGGAATTAACCTCCCGCTAGACTGCCGTGAAGGTGTTTGTGGTACCTGTCAGGGACAGTGTGAAACCGGTATTTATGAACAAGAATATGTTGATGAAGATGCATTAAGTGAACGTGATTTGGCTGAGCGTAAAATGTTAGCTTGCCAGACGCTTGTAAAATCCGATGCAGCTTTTTATTTCGATCATGATTCTGCTATCTGTAACGCTGGTGATACTTTAAAAATTGAAACCAAAGTGACGGCGGTTGAGCTGGTTTCTGAAACAACAGCAATCTTACATCTTGATGCAAGCAGTCATACTGAACAACTTCAGTTTTTACCGGGTCAATATGCTCGTTTGCAAATTCCAGATACTGAAGATTGGCGTTCTTATTCTTTTGCAAATAGACCAAATGCAACCAATCAATTGCAATTTTTAATTCGTCTATTGCCAGATGGTGTTATGAGTAATTACTTGCGTGATCGCTGTAAAGTTGGACAGACCCTACTCATCGAAGCGCCACTTGGTAGTTTCTACTTACGTGAAGTAGAACGACCACTGGTTTTTGTGGCGGGTGGAACAGGTTTATCAGCTTTCTTGGGAATGCTAGATAACTTGGTGGATCAACCGAACTCACCTGCCGTTCAGTTGTATTACGGCGTAAATAATGAAACCGACTTGTGTGAACAACAACGTTTACATGCCTATGCTGAACAGCTACCCAACTTTAGTTATCACCCGATTGTGACTAAGGCAACGGAAGCTTGGCAAGGTAAAGCAGGCTATATTCACGAGCACTTAAATAAAGATCAACTGGCTGAGCAGGCTTTTGATATGTATTTATGTGGCCCACCACCAATGATTGAAGCCGTTAAAAATTGGTTAGATGAGCAAGCTCTGCAAAACTACCGTATTTACAGCGAGAAGTTTTTACAGAGCAATACATCACGTTGAAGTATAAAATAATTTAAAAACCACTAAACCTGAAATCATTCAATATACTCTTATAAGGGGTATATTGAATTTTTGCATTTAAATTAAAAGTTTTTATATATCAATAACATAAAATAATTAATTCCGACAAAATAAATTGACCAGCTCACTCGGATTTGCTATAAATTTTGATAGATCTTAAGGAATAAGGTCATGATGAGATTAACTTATAGCACCTTTTATATCCCCCTATTCTATTTCTCGAATTTACTAAATTGATGGACAAAATCCGATGTAAAAATTTGAGAAAATCACATTAATTAGCGGCTAAATTGGTCTGTATTTTGCTTATATCTCATTGTAATTTGCGAGTAACTTAATTTTTTAAGTGCCGTATTTACTTGCTGTGCAGCGAAGTTTTAAAGCTTTTACAACACAAGTAAGTACAGGAGTGAGCCAAAAGGGATAAATATGAACCAAGCCAACTCCCCAGAACTCAGTGGGCGTCATTTTCAAAATGAGTCTATCTTTACCAATCATAATCTGGTGTTTGATCACCACGATTTAAGCGAAACTTGCCGAAATGTCGGGCAAATTTTTAAACCACATGATCTTAAAATCTCTCAGCAGAAGCGAGATTTCAGTGCAACCATGCACCATGTTAAAACAGGCGCATTGTCTATTAGTCGCTTGGAATATGGTGCGGATGTCATTATTGAACCAGATCATCTGGATAGCTTTTACCTAATTCAAATTCCAACTCAAGGCTACGCAGAAATCGAATTTGGTTCACAAAAGTTTATTTCTTATTCTCAAGTTGCTTCTCTTATTTCTCCTCAGCAATCTTTACGTATGCGCTGGCATGCAAACTCACCACAGCTCATTCTAAAAGTTTCAAAAGATGATTTTACTTACCATTGCCGTCAACACATTGCCGATTCAGAAAATAACTTACTCATTTTTGACCCTAAATTAGACTTTTCTACACAAAGTGGAGCCTATTTTTTACAGCTCGTTAGAACATTGATGGATGCTTTAGCATGTGATCAGCACCCGCTTCATCATCCTTTAGCCTTTAAACAATTTGAGTCAAATTTGTTTAATGCACTCATTTATGGTCAACCCAATAATGCATTGCATAAGCTTGAACAATATAAAGAAAAAACCGTCTCTCCTTATTTTGTGAAGCGTACAGAAGCCTACATAAAAGAACATTTACATGAGCCGCTTAACGTCGAAATTCTGGCTGAACATGCAGGCGTGAGTGTGAGAACCCTATTTACCGGTTTTAAAAATTATTTGGGGACAACCCCAATGTCTTATCTAAAGGAATTACGCTTTGAACAAGCTCATTTAGAACTCATGCATAATGAAAATCTATCGATCACAGACGTTGCATTTAAATGGGGATTTACTCACTTAGGCCGTTTTTCTCAAGAATATAAACGCCGCTATGGGGAATTACCTTCGTCTACTCGTCGATCTGGTCACAGTGAAGGTTCAGGCTTAATTACTTCAATTTTTTCTTAAACTAAAATAGACGAAAGCCTTTTATATTGATTGATATAAAAGGCTTTTTTTATAATTTAAAAATGATGGACATAACGAACTTGTAGTCGTGTTCCCTCTGGGCGGTTTTCAGCATCTTGCTCAAAATAAACATTTGCAACCAAGTGATCATTTTTAGAAAAACTATACATCGCACCCGGACCAATTGCCCAAACTTGTTCACGTCGACCTTTGACTTTTTCACCATCGACTTCGGTATCAGTGGCTTGTTTTAGCCAATAACCATTCAGTCCTAAGCGAAACTGTTCAGTAATAGCATAGTCCGTTGCAAAGTTTGCATGAATTGCTTGCCCAGCTTGCATATCATTTGCTCCAGCAAAAGCATAGCTTGGGTCATCATTTTTAAAGTTATAGAGATAATGGATGCGTGTTGAAGCTGTCCACTTTGGATTGAACCAATATGTTGCTGCCCAATAGGGATCAAACGAAACAGCGTTATTACTCGGGTTAATATCTTTTTGCTGGTCGTATTCCCCAGTAGGTAAATTCACCTGAAACTCAAAACGATGTACAAACTTAGGCCCTTGTGCACCCATGACTGGATCGAACTGAATAAAAGGTCCGATCATAATGTCTCCAAAGCCGCTTTGGGCTTTAATAGCAGCATTATTCAAGCCATCATCCATGACCATTTTACTGACAAAAGGAATTAAAAAATTCATGCCTAGACTGGCTTTATCTTTTACTCGGACATTCGATAAATAACTAATCTGTTCAACCAGTACTTGATAATTTAAATCTGTTTTAGGTAAACCTAATTTTTGTCCATTGGCATCGACCAGTTTATTACTATCGTAATTTTGAAAGTAAGTTTGAGCATACCAGCCAGGCCCTGCGGGTAAACCGCCATCGAGAAAGCTGGTCATACCTAAATTTACGGTCGGTAAATCATAGGCATGAGAAACTAATGGCAAACCCAACAATGTCCCAGCTAAAAAGCCATGTTTAATTAAAGTGCTTTTCATCTTCTTATTTCCTATAAAAAAATCACGACCGGATTGATCGTGATTGTGGTGAATTAATGTGTTAATTCTGGATGCTCAGCGGCAATCCGATACTTTCCTGCGTGGAATACCAATGGTTCACCTTGGCGTTGTTGGTATTGTTCAATCTGACCAATAAAAATCAGGTGATCTCCACCCTCATACTGATTTACATTACGGCAAACCAAGGTTGCGAGTGCATCGGATAAAATTGGAACGCCTGCATTGCATTGTTGATGGGCAATGCCTGCAAATTTGTCTTCAGCACCTCGAGCAAAATGTCCAGAAAGCTGATGATGTTCTTGTGCCAACATGTGAATGGCAAAATATTCAGCTTCTACAAAATCAGACAAACTTGGCGCTGTTTTTGAAAGACTCCACAAAATTAATGGTGGGTCTAAAGACAGCGACGAAAATGAATTGGCTGTCATGCCTATTTTCCGACCATCTTTACCACGAGTTGTAATCACGGTAACCCCAGTTGCAAACTGCCCAAGCAAGTTACGAATTTCTCTTGGGTTTTCAGCATTAATCGCTTGTAAAACTAAAGTTTCAATTGTGTCCATTTTTCATATCTCCTTTTGACTATGGCCTAGGCTACTTTTGCTGCGGTTTTTGAAGCCAAGAATGCTTGAGCTTGATCTGCGTCAAACCACCAAGGGGCAAAAGAGCGCGGGTCATCAAAGTTATTGGCCATAATTGAAGCAATGCTTTGGTTTTGGCTTGCGGCTGCTAATAGTTCAACCACATGCGGTTGCGGCGGTACTAACAGGCTATTGGTCCAAGCCACCACTTTTTCTGCATAAGCCCAATAACGTTCAAAAGTTTGAACCATCCATTGTTCGCTAAAGCTTTGATTATCATTGGCTAAAATGGCATCGAAATAGATCTTGCTACACTTAGCAGCGTTGTTTGAGCCTTGACCAGTAATCGGGTCATTGACCACTAAAGCATCTGCCATACCAAAAATTTTCTTGCCAGACGGTAAGGTTAAAACGGGTTTACGTACTGTCGGCGGGAAACGCCCTGCCAAGTATCCGCCTGCATCGGTCAACTCAACATTTGTGCAGCGTTCATATTCCCAAGGCACAAATTTTTTGAGTAAGTCCAAACTGCACTGCAAATGCTGTTCAGGTGTTTTGACATCTTGCCAGCAGTCCATTGGCCCATTGGGAATTCCTTCAAACACCATAATGTCGCAAGGACCATTGATGGTCAGTGCCGGAAAAGAAAAGTACTCACCGACTTCGGGAATAATGTTAAAAGTCACGCGAGAGTATGGTGAAATTGGCTTCATATTTTTGACATAGGTCAATGCCAAAGCACGTCGAGGCTTATCAAAAACACTACGTGCATCATCACGCTCAAACTGTTTAACAACCTCACCTTTACCAGCAGCGAGTAATACAAGCTCATAGTCGTTTGCAAGTTGTTCTAACTCTTCTATTCCCACATCCTGAATCACCAATTGACCGCCACGGCGTTCAAACTCTTCCATCCAATATGGCATTTTAACGCGTTGATCGACCGATTGAGCGTAGCGCTCAAGACGAGCACTCCATTCAAATGCTTTACCACCATTTTCAGGGTTAACTAAAGCCAGCCCAATGCCTTCTACCGCTGGACATTGTTCTTCCCAGAAATTTAGTCCTAAGTCACGTTCAGTTTGTAAAGCGGTATGAAACATACACTGGCTTGACATGACTTTACCTTGACGGATTTCATCGGCAGTTCGGTTGGTGATCATGGTTACGTCGTAACCTGTATCTAATAACCCCAAACCAAGCTGTAAACCAGACTGTCCTGCTCCAACAATTGCAATACGGCGCATAATATTCTCCATAATTTTCTAAATGTGCTTTTAAAACGCTGTGCTATTCGGCTAAACGCGGAATAGCAGGCTGTGATCCTTCAGGGCCCATCACTGAATAGCCACCGTCGACCGCATAATCAGCTCCGGTGACAAAACTCGCAGCGGGTGACAATAAAAACAAAACCACGTTGGCGACTTCTTCGGGATGTCCCAATCGGCCTAGCAAGTGATAATCGGCTGCCACGCTATCGGCTTTTTCACGGCTATTACCGCTGACTTCTGCAATGACACGAGACCATGTCCAACCCGGAGAAACCGAATTGACGCGAATACCATCGGCAGCAAAATCCATTGCCATGCTTTGTGTGAGTTGACGTATTGCAGCTTTAGAGACTGGATATAACCAGCGTCCTGTTTGTGCCACTTTGGCTGAAATGGAAGTAAAGTTAACAATTGAACCTTGCTGCTTTTTTAGGTCATGGTATAAAGCACGGCTCAGCTCAACTGTAGAGACCAAATTAAGATCTAGTGCTTGTAACCAGTCCTGACGTGAAGATTTAAAACCATCATCTAAGTAGGTACATGCCAAATTCACCAAGTAATTCACTTCACCTAAATGTTGGTGAATATTTGCAACAGCTTGTTGAATAGCCGCATCGCTGGTTAAATCGGTTTGAATAAACATCACATCATGGTTAAAGCTTTCTGCAATCGCCTTGCCTTTGGCATCAATATCTAAAATAGCAACATGAGCACCCGCACTCACCAAAGCTTGTACAACAGCTTTACCAATGAGTGTTGCTCCGCCGCTCACCACAGCGACTTTTCCTTTTAAATCTATATTCATTGTAGATACTCCTTAATTTATTGGCTTGCCTTCGCTACTTGACCAAGATGGCATCAACGTATTGGAAGGAAGATCTTCATCAAGAAGTTTTCGTGCTGTCTCGACACCTGCAACTGGTAAGCCTGTTGGATCTAATAAACCAATTTGAACAAGTACAGATGCTTGGTCCCAGTAAATATGCTCATGGCACAACTTTGCCCCTCTAAACTGGATCACACCTAACATTGGAATCTCGACGTATTTACCGGTTGGTTTTACACCGGGTAATAACCAGTCAATTTCAGCGTCGTGGGTAAAGCTCATAATGAACTCGTCTACTACTTGCGTTGAGCCAACCGTACGAGAGATCGAGGTGATCTTCATATCTTTCGGGTTTTGGTGAACAAAATGATATTGATAAAAACGAGCAAGCTGGCTTTGGCCTACACCACCAGTTAACGTTGGAATATGGTTGACATAAGGTTCTGCAACCATTGTTGCCATGGTTGCTGGCACATCACGCGTATCAAACTCATGACGAATATGCTCTTCCCATAAGGCAACTAGGTCGTATTTCGGTCCAATCGTGTCATGTAGAGCTGTTACTGTACGCTCGTGGGCAAAACGTGCTGAAGGTTTGTGATAATGATTGCTTTTTTGGCGTGCAAAAGCATGATCAACACCTTCATAAACATAAGCTTGTACATTTGAATATTGGTTAGCTGCATCAACAATCGCTTGTCTCGCATCTGGCGGTGTAAATTGGTCCAGTTCTGCAATATGTAAAACCAAACGTCCTTTTATGTTGGCTAACTCATCTAACGATTTTTCAATGCCTACACCGTAATAACCTACAGCACATGCCACATCAGGAAGTCGGCAGCCTGCCAGATAAGCAAGCTTTCCACCCAAACAGTACCCCACCACACCGAGGCCTGTAGAGGTGTCACATTCTGGTCGAGTCTTTAAAAAAGCTAAGCTGTCCTGAATATCTTCAACCCCAAGATTTTCATCATATTGCTGATAAAGCTCGAAAGCCTTTTGAAAATCTTCTGGTGTATAACCCAGTTCTATATTAGGTGCTACACGCCAAAATAAATCAGGAACTAAAACGGTATAGCCTTCTTCTGCAAGAAATTCTGCTTTTTCTCGCATGGCCGCATTAACCCCAAAGATTTCCTGACAAAGCACCACTCCAGGTCCTTTTTCTGTTTCTGGTGTCGCTAGATATGCACTGAACTGCTTTCCAGATGCTGTTTTAATTTGAACGGTTTGACCAGCCATAGTGTCAACTCCTGACATTGTTATGGCTTTATCTTCTATCCGAATATTTTTTTAGACTGTCCAAAAGCTGCAAGCACTATCCAATCTCTGCGCAATTATCAAAATCAATCAAACTGGATAAAACCCTAAGAATAAGAAAACCAATAAATTTCATAGCTTTAAATAAAAAAATTAAATTAATGCTTTTTATCTAATTTGGAAAAAATGGATGAAGATTAGGACTTATTGGATAGTGACGATTGGCTAAAAATAGTTCAATCAAGTCATGTAATTCGTTTGATTACATAAAAAAAGCCCAGTCATTTTCTAAATTAAGGCGTTTATTTATGCATCGACCATGGCCAATTTACGGACAACAAAAAACATTAATGCTCATCAATATTTTATGTTGTAGTGCATTTTCTACTCAGGCTTATTCAGCGGATGAAGAATGGAAATTTACATTAAAAAATGCATATATAGACAGAAACTATGACAATCCAGATGTAAAAGACACAGGTAGCTGGTCGCAATCAGTTTCTCTATTTTACAACTCAAATATGCATTATACGCCGTTAGAAATTGGTGGAACCCGGATTCAAATTGGCGCAAATGCTTCAGCACAGTATGCGGTTCGTTTAAGCCAAGATAAACATGTTGCAGATACGGTATTACCTTTTGATAAAGCCACGCAGTCACAAGCACCTGATTATCTAAAATATGGCGCGACCTTAAAGTTAGGCTATAACAAGACACTACTCAGCATTGGTGAACTATGGCTGGATTTACCCGTAACCACAGTAGATGCAAGTCGGCAACTCCTGACGTCTTATTGGGGAGCTAATCTTAAGAGCCAGCTAAACGATAAGCTTTTCGCAGAAATTGGCCGTATTGAAAAAGTATCACCGCGAAATGAAGAAGACTTTCATCGATTTTCTTTTACTTCAAAAGGTGTGACTGGTTACTCCGACGGCCTTAACTATATAGATTTTCGCTATCAATTTACGCCTACGCTGAAGGGTGAATATTACTTTGGAAATATGGAGGATTTATATAACAAACATTATGTCGGCGTTGACCACCTATGGAAAAATTCTAATTTTTCAGTTAATTCAAAATTCAAATATTTCAATGCTAAAGATAATGGAAATCTATTTGACATCGACGCACAAAATATAGGGTTACTAGAAACGCTTAAAGTAAAAAATCACAGCTTTGGTGTGGGTTATCAGCAAATTATTGGTGAGTCTGCTTATCCGTTACCAGATGGTTTCTTGCCTGAAACTTATTTCATTAACTGGAACACGACTGGTTTCTTCAAACAAGATGAAAAGTCTTATCACTTCATTTATGGCTATGACTTTAAAGATCATGTGCCGGGCCTAAATACCACTTTGAAGTATGTATACGGCGATCACTTCAAAACAGCAGATGGCTTAAAAAACAAAGAAAGTGAAGCAAACGTTATTGTCAATTATGCCCTTCAACAGCCTTTTCTCAAAGGTTTAGCTCTTCAGTACATCTTCATCAATTACGACGTTAAGCATGGAAATGATTTCTCCGAAAACCGTTTCTTCGTCAATTACAGCAAAAAATTTTAATGAATAAGGAATACGTATGAAAACGATAGATGCAAACACGATTATCAATCGCGAAAAACTGTCTCCATTACAATGGATGGTTTTTATCCTAGGCTTTTTTGTCTTCTTTTGTGACGGCCTAGACACAGGAGTTATTGGTTTTATCGCCCCCGCATTACTCGATGATTGGGGAATTACCAAGCCTCAACTTGCCCCAGTTTTAAGTGCTGCTTTAGTCGGCATGTCGATTGGTGCAATTATTTCAGGACCCTTAGCCGATAAGTTTGGCCGTAAAGGCGTTATTGTTTTTACAAGCCTTTTGTTCTCAATATTTACGATTTTGTGTGGCTTTGCCAATTCAACCCAAGACTTAATGATTTATCGTTTTATTACAGGTATTGGTTTAGGCGCAGCCATGCCAAACATCAGTACGATTGTCTCTGAATATATGCCTGTAAAACGCAAAGCATTCCTTACAGGTCTTGCTGGCTGTGGGTTTATGCTGGGTATTTCCTGTGGTGGTGTGCTGTCAGCTTATCTATTAGAAAGCTATGGCTGGGCTAAGGTTATTATTATTGGCGGAAGTATTCCGCTCATTTTAGTGGTTGCTCTATTGCTTAAATTGCCTGAATCAACTCAATACTTAATTACACGTCATCAACAAGACAAAGCTCAACGTATTTTAGAAAATATTCAAGGTCATTCTTTTCAAGAACCTGTAAAACTTGTTTTAACTCAAGCAGAAAATGTCTCAGATGAAAATCCAGTTAAAGTGGTTCTAGGAAAATATCTATGGGGTTCAAGCATGCTTTGGCTCTGCTGCTTTACTAGTCTATTGGTGTTCTATCTTTTAACCAGCTGGATGCCAACAATTTTAAAAACAGCAGGTTTCAGTACCCAACAGTTTAGTTTAATTGCCGCGATTTTCCCTTTTGGTGGAGTGATTGGTGCAACCATTATGGGATGGTACATGGATAAACTAAACCCAACTACAGTGATTAAATATTCATATCTGATTGCTTTCGCCCTATTTATTGTGGCAGGTCTAGTAAGCTCAAATATTTTCTTGTTAGGTCTTACTATCTTCTTAATTGGTGCTTTACTCGCTGGTGCACAGTCTTCATTACTGCCGCTTGCAGCTATATTCTATCCAGCGGTCTGTCGTGCGGTTGGCGTTTCATGGATGCATGGTATTGGTCGTATCGGTGCAATTTTAGGCGCTTTCTTTGGATCGCTCATTTTCACTTTTAACCTAAGCTTAAGCGGTATTTTCTTTATTCTAGCAATACCAACCTTCATCTCATTTATTGCACTTAGTCTCAAAGTGATTTATGAGAAATCTAAAAACAAACAAGTGTTAAAGCTTGAAGAAAGTCTATAAATATTAATCTATAAATAAAAAACTGATTTAGTTGCCTAAATCAGTTTCTTATTTCGAAAGTTAAATATCAGAAAATTTTACCTTTGGTCTCACTTGGATTTTCACCAAATTCTTCACGATATTCTTGAGAAAAACGACTTAAATGGTTAAAGCCCCAGTCATAGGCAAGCTTTGAAATAGAAACCTTTCTATCTGCTCCTGTAGTGCTCAAAATCTTATAAATTTGTTGAAGACGATATTTTTTCAAATATGACATTGGACTGGTACCGTAGTACTGTTGAAATTCGTCATACAATTTTGATTTTGAAACCCCAGCCAGACGCTGCAAGTCTTCTGCACAGATTTCTTCATGAGCATGTTCAATAATAAAATTACGAACCTTACGGATATAAGCTGGCTCATCTTGATGTGAGAGTGACTTTAAGGCTTCAGAGTAGTTGTTTTCTTGAGATAATAGTAAGGCTTTAATTACAAAATTTTCATAGTCTTCAGATAACATCTGCAAACCATAAAAATTACTATATTGCGATTTTAGCTGTAAAAAATTCTGAATATTCTTCCACCATGCACCAATCAGTTGCTCCGAGTCCAGATGCATTTCAGGGTTAAAAATGATAGGCGTTTCTATAGGTTTATTCAGTAGATCGGCAAGAACAATCTGCATACTTCGTTCAGGAATAACCACCTGAAATTTTCTGCAATCTTTATCAATAATCAAATCTTGTTGATCATTATTTGAAACAATTAGGCCTCTGTTTTCATCAGATTGATAATGTGCACCACGAATGTTGAGAGCTTGTCGCCCCTGTATAGGTAAACTAATGCTATAAGCTTTTAAATTTGAGATGTTAATGGCAACGTTTGCACCATAACTGATTGTGCCGATTGCCATTTTTTTATTGGGCAAACGCATTCCGTCATAGTGAAAATCGAGAGTATCTTTGTAAATTGTATCTAGACGGTGTTCCCCACAAATTGTGGACATCAAATTCTGCGCAAATTCAGCTTTGCGTGAATAATGATTGAGTTCCATCTGTTGGCTGAGTGATATCATATCCTTTTCACCTAGCTAAATAACTTATTGCTAAAAAAGCAACTTGTATGCCAATTAATATCCTTTAATTGACGAGTTTTCCTGAAAAGTATCGAATCAAGAAAGAGAGTAAAGATTACTTTCTCATACTCTATTAAATTTTAAAAATGGAAATAAGTTAAATACCTTAAAAGTATAATTTCATACCTTAACAAACTTATTTTATTAGATTTTTATCAAAAATATCTTAGGGATAAATCATAATCTTGAACAGTAGACTATGATAAATTTTAACGAATAAAAAAACCGCCTATTTAAAATAAGCGGCTTTGTAAAATACTTAACTTATTGGGCGGTATAACCACCATCCATAACCACAGCTTGACCTGTTACTCCACCCGCTTTACTACTTGCAAGGAAAATTGCATAGTCAGCAATTTCTTCAACAGATAACAAACGTTTTTGAGGAACCATTGCCAAAATCACATCTTCAAGTGCGCTATCTAAACTTACATTACGGGTTTTAGCCAAATCTGCAATTTGCCCACGAACCAATGGTGTATCTACATAACCCGGGCATAGAGCATTTACCGTAATACCGTCACGTGCACATTCTAATGCTGCAACTTTTGTTAGGCCAATTACGCCATGTTTAGCGCTGTTATAACCTGCCTTTCCAGCGAATCCAATCAAGCCATTAATTGAGGCCATATTAATAATACGACCATATTTTTGAGCTTTCATGATTGGAAAAACATGTTTAATACCAATAAACGCCCCAGTTAACATGACTTGAACTAACTTTTGAAAAACTGCCGTTGGAAACTCTTCAATAGATGAAACGTGTTGGAAACCAGCATTATTAATTAAGATATCAACCGTACCAAAGGTCTTTTGAGTCAGCTCAATTGCTTGTTTATAAGCATCTTCATCAGTTACATCACATGGTGCCGATAATGCATCAAAACCTTGTTCTTTAAGTGAGTTCGCCGTTTCTTGACACTTTTCAGCATTCATATCAGAAATGACAACTTTGGCACCTTCTTGAGCAAATTTCTTAGCAATCTCTAGACCGATACCACTTGCAGAACCTGTAATAAAAGCGACCTTACCGTCTAAAAGTTTTGTCATTTATTTACTCCTTAATACTTATAACGTGCTGATTTAAACAATACCCGTTACGGTAAAGACCGTAATGACCACAAATACCGCTAACGTTTTAATTACCGTGACTGCAAAAATATCTTTATACGATTGTTTATGGGTTAAACCTGTAACAGCAAGTAAAGTAATAACAGCACCATTATGCGGAAGTGTATCCATACCACCCGATGCCATCGCAACCACACGGTGCATGACTTCTGGTGGAATACCCGCAGCTAAAATCGCGGCGTTATATTGTTCAGCCATCGCACTTAAAGCTATACTCATACCACCAGAAGCCGAACCGGTAATACCTGCTAAAACGGTTGTGGTCACAGCCCCATTGACTAATGGATTTGTGAAGGTACTACTCATTGCATGGCTAATCAGAGCAAAGCCCGGTAATGACGCAATAATTGCACCGAAACCATACTCAGAAGCCGTATTCATCACTGCTAAAAGTGAGCCGCCAATACTGGCATTAATGCCCTCTTTGAAGTTCGTCACTACACGTTGATAATCAAATAAAATTGCAGAAATAATCCCGACAATCAGCGCAAGACCTACCGCCCAGATCGCACCGGTTTTTGCAACATCTACGGTGTAATCCGCTAGACCAACTGAGGCAAAATCAAAACCATTTGGATACCACTCTTTGATTGCTTTAGACAAATATTTGTTCATTACAGCAACAAGAATAAGAGGTACAAATGCTAAGAACTGACGTGCCGTACTTCCATTATTTTGCAAGTTCATATCGGCTTCAATTTCTTGAGACGGCGTATGGTCTACACCAAAACCAGAATACCCTTCGCCTGCTTTTGCAGCAGCTCGGCGACGCCATTCTAAGTAAGCCAAACCCATGCATAGAACAAAGATAGCACCGATAATTCCTAGAAATGGTGCAGCATAAATATTGGTGCCAAAGAATGTAGTTGGAATTACGTTTTGAATTTGTGGCGTACCTGGTAATGCATCCATGGTAAATGTAAATGCACCGAGCGCGATGGTTCCCGGAATTAAACGTTTTGGAATATTCGCTTGTCTAAAAAGCTGGTTTGCAAAAGGATAAATGGCAAATACAGCAACAAATAAACTTACACCGCTATATGTTAAAATTGCACCTAACAATACAACGGTTAAAATTGCTTTTTTTGCTCCAATCCATCTCACAATAGTTCGTGCAATAGACTCAGCAATTCCTGACATCTCAACGACTTTACCGAAAATTGCCCCGAGTAAAAATACAAGAAAGTAATCTTTAATAAAGTTCACCATTTTGGGCATAAATACACCCGAATAAAACGGTAAGACATTGGCAGGGTTAATGAGAAGAACAGCAAGTAAGGCACAAATTGGTGCCATTAGAATGACAGAAAAGCCCTTGTAAGCTGTATACATTAACAGCCCAAGTGAAAGTAGAATTACAAATAATTCCCACATATATTCCTTCTCCCTAAAGAATAGATATTAGGTTCAATAAAATTACCAAAAGATATTTAGGTTATCCCAAACCTATAATGATAAAAATCACAATATCCATGTGTGGTAATAGGTAAATGAGCTTAAAAATAAAATATCACTAAAATATTTAAAAACAATGCAATTTATTTAAATTTTAAAATACCAATAAAATACAATAACTTACTTTATTTAGGTGGTAAAATACCATCATTTAAAAGCCTTTATTTTTTAATAAAACTTATTAATTCTTGAGTAAATTAAATTAATATCTCTATATTATTTAATAAAGACAATTAAATAATATATTTTTTAAATTAATTTGATAAATATAATTCATCTTATTCTTTTGAAATATTGCGCAGATAATTTTTTATCTTTATTTGAATAAAGCAATTTGAAGCTTAATCATCAAAAGATTAGAACAGGAATATAGAGTCGTGTTTTTAATATTCTCATCTTTACTCGAAAACGGCGCTTGTTTATTAAAGATAACTTCTACTTCTGTCACTAGAGTTAGACAATGTAATGAATACTATTACATGTCTACTGATAGAATTTATAATTTAGACTTTTCACTAGTATATAAGTTATGAATAAAAGAAATATTTTGTTCACTCTTCAAACTGGATTGATCATCCTACTTAATGGATGTACCGATACTTCTCTGGCTCAAAATAAGGTTATTGTTCCAAAAATTGGTTACTCTGGTAATGCTGATAATGAAAGCTATAGTGAGGCACAAATCAAGATTGAAGGCTCTTGTGTTTATTTAATGAATACAAATGATCGAGTGATTCCTATTTTTGCAACTAAAGATGCTCATTGGAATAGCAATAAGTATCTTTTAATTGTTGACTCAAAAGAATATAAAGATGGTGACACGATTGCTTATGGCAGCGGAGAAGCTTATCCCGTTAATTTGAACAACTACAAATGGATAATTAAACCTGATACTACATGTGATTTAAGTAAAGGCGTTATTATCAATCAATTTATAGAACCTCTTACTAAAAACTAAAGAAAAAAGCCCCTATATGAAAATTCAAATCTTAGCCTCTTTAACTGCTTTTAGCCTAACATCTTGCATGGTAAAGCCTACTATAACTAACCATGAAGAGGTTTCTATTCAACCGATACTTATTACAAGCAATACGAAAAGTAATATTTCAATGATGGCTTCAGCACATGGAAAGCTTATAGCAGATAAAAATGGATGTATCAGACTGGGCGATGAAAAAGGTCCGTTGATTATTTGGCCTTATGGCAGCAAATTTATAAAGTGGTATCTATATTTCTTTAACACATTTTAGTGAAGCTGCCTTTAAGTCGTTATCAGCTTTATAAATCATATTTGAAGTAGAGGCACTTAAAATTGTTCTAGCTTCGAGTATATCTTTGTTAAGAAACTTAACTTCTAAAACCATACCATTTTGAAGATAAATTATATTATTAAAATACTTAACTTTATTGAATACTACATGTCCACTAGTATCGTCGCAAAGTATTCCATTACCATCTGCGTCAAGTTTTATGGTTGATATGCTTGGGCCGATTGAAATCGTCCATACCCCTGACACTAAAGGTATAGAAGGCTGTATTTCGCTAAATTTATTATTAGTCATTTGGGTAGTTGGGCTTACACATCCACTTAATGAAAAAATTAAGCTTAATGAAATTATCTTTTTCATGAAATTACTCCTTTTAATTATGACTAAAACTTAACAGTTCAGAAAATAAAAAACTATCAGTTCATATAGCGCCCTACCCCATACACACTAGACCTGATTGAACCAATATGAGATGTTTGATATGCATCAATACCTACAATAGAGACCACAAAAGATTTCACGACCCTCATAGTGATTTTCTTTACCTTATCTTCTACTTATTTAGCCACACCAAGACTAGAACTAATCGGCTTATCCTTTTCAAGCCCATATACATCTCTGCAAACTTTAATATTTAATTGATATCCATATTCCGGAAACAAAACTAAAAATTAGATAAATAAATGCAGCAATAATTATGGAAAAAAGGACTATGATGACTCCGTTAGTGATATGGTCTCCATTGGTACCATTCTCAGTGTTTTCCTTGGGATTAATTATCATTGGGGTATTTAAAGATTTTTTTGCCTCATAGAATCCCCAGCCTATACCCAGCAAAACAATTAGTACCACAAAACCAACTCCAATATCATAAATAACTTCCTCAGCAGCATATTTATCATTTGAAGCTGAAACACACTTTTCAAAGTATTTTTTTTCAATTTCAGACAGTGTGGAGATTGATTTTTGATCTTTAAACATATCTTTAAAACGGATATTGCATGTCTCAATAAATTCTTCTTTATCGTCAGTTCCATCTCCCTCGTAATTACTTGGACGTGAAATATATATTGAACTATGTGTAGTTGTAGCCATCTAATTACAGTAATTTATATACAAAATGATAGTTTAATTGATAGTAAAAAATATTCAATTTAGGCCTTACTCAAATGAATCAAAAACCAATGACAATGACATGTTCAAACCTTTCATATGATTTTTATAAAGCCTTATCTCAAAATAGTAAAAATTAATATATTCTTTTGGATACTTACTAACTAAATTATAAAAGTGCCGTTCACTCATTAAGGATGCGCATTTAATTTTTTGACGTCTAATTTTTAGCTTTATTCATCTTTTTATCTTTATGGGGGTGGACAAATTTATACTCTTTTTTTTTAAAAATAGCATTTATTTAATTTAAATTATTCAATAGAATAACAATATAAAATCTTGATAAGAAAACAAAATATGATATGTATTAAATTTATAATATACCCTTTGGGGATGTTTGTACTGTGGCAAATTATTTTCATAATTACGCAACTCTCTTTAACATACCTAAATACGCCACAAGTCATTGTAGCTATACTTTCATTGATCATAAATTGCGGTATGCAAATTTTGATTGGTTATAAAATCCCTCAATTAGCACCAAAATATAAATTTGTAGCGAGTGCTACATACATTATTCTCTTCACCTTTTTGTTAGCAATCTATTCAACAACTATTTTATTAGAAGGCTTAAAAGTTGCTCCTCAAGCAATTTGGCTAGGTTATTTGTTTTTCCATGTAGTTGGAATGGCTCTATACTTTGCTAATAACACAGATGAGTTTTGTTGGGAAAATTTACTGAAGTAGCTCAGCCTATTGTCCCCTGCTTTATTTTTATTTTTTTGTCAAAAAAACATCATATTAGACAAATTTTCGTATAAATTACCCTTCTAGATGAGTTGGGCAATCTAAAGGATAGAAATGACGCTTAAACAATTAAAAGCTTTTTTAGCCCTTGCGCGTACACTCAACTATGCTAATGCATCATTAGAGCTACATCTCAGCCAGTCTGCTTTAAGTCTTACTATCAAAAGCTTAGAAGAAGAATTAGGCGGAAAACTATTTAACCGTAATACTCGCCGTGTTGAGCTTACCCAAGAAGGTAAATCCCTTATTCCCTACGCTAAAAAATTACTCGCCAATTGGGATGAAATGGAAAACGATGTTAAACAACGTTTTAAGCTCAATCGTGGAACTTTAAGTATCGCTTCAATGCCCTTCGTGACTCATGCGATTCTGCCTGAAGTAATTCATCAATTTTTAGAACTTCATCCCAACTTGAACTTTTCAATTCAAGATATTCCAAATGAGACCATTATAGAAAAAGTACAAGACGGTATTTTTGAGCTTGGTATCTGCTTTGAACCTGATCTCACCGAAGGCCTAGAGTTCAAACCACTATTTGAAGAAGATTTCTTAGCTCTATTACCAAAGACTCACCCACTTGCTCAATCATCTTCTATTACATGGCAAGAGCTTTGTTCAAATCCATTCGTGACATTGCAAAAACCTTCAATTGTTCGATATTTGGTTGAGCAGAATTGTTTGCGAAATAATATAACGCTCGATTTGAAAGTTGAATGTCATCAAATTTCATCACTCTCAAGCTTTGTGGCTTATGGAATTGGGGTGAGTGCAATTCCAAGGCATTTTGCTAAACACATTGATAAAGAACATAACGTACTCATTGAGTTAAAGGATGAATCTATTCATAAGACTGTAGGAATTGTTTATAAAAAGAACTTTGAAATTTCAAATATTTCGACTCAATTTATTGAAGCTTTGATTCAATATAAATTTTAAAAAATTAAAGACTGCTTTTTAGGATGAGCTAAGCATACGCTTAAGCTAAAATTATTAATTATTATAATTTTCAATGATATGAGGTGATTTTTTAAAGTATTTTTCTTTATGTTCGTCTGATCTTTTGTAGACGATTTGAAACCATTCATTGATTATACTTATTAATCATTTAAAAAAATTAACTTCTATAACGCAAAATGTGATGCTAAAACTAAGATTACTAAGGGATATAGGATAACAATAGAATGAATAAAGTTTATGCCAATGCAGAGGCAGCACTAAAAGACGTTATTGCAGATAATCAAACACTTGCCGTAGGTGGTTTTGGTTTATGTGGAATTCCGGAAAAACTGATTGTTGCAGTTAAGCAAAGTGGTGTGACTGGTCTCACATGTATTTCAAATAACGCAGGTGTAGATGATTTCGGCTTAGGTATATTGCTTCAAACCAAACAGATCAAAAAAATGATCTCTTCTTATGTTGGTGAAAACAAAGAATTTGAGCGCCAATATTTAAATGGTGAACTTGATGTAGAACTTACTCCACAAGGTACTTTAGCTGAAAAGTTACGTGCTGGCGGTGCTGGAATTCCGGCGTTTTATACACAAACCGGCGTTGGTACACTCATTGCAGAAGGTAAAGAAGAACGTACCTTTAATGGCAAAAACTACATTTTAGAGGAATCTTTAACAGCAGACGTGGCTCTTGTTAAGGCCTATAAGGCAGACAAGGCTGGTAACTTAGTGTTCCGTAAAACTGCTCAGAATTTTAACCCTGAATGTGCAATGGCTGGAAAAATTACAATCGCCGAAGTTGAACAGGTTGTTGAAATTGGTGAATTAGATCCGGATGAGATCCATTTAGCGGGTATCTATGTAAACCGCATTGTACTTAATGCGTCACCTGAAAAACGTATTGAGCATAAAACTTTAAGCACGGAGGCAGTATAAAATGGCTTGGTCGCGTAATGAAATGGCACAACGTGCTGCAAAAGAACTTGAAGACGGTTTTTATGTCAATTTAGGTATTGGCTTACCTACTCTAGTTGCTAATTATATTCCTGAAAATATTAATGTTTGGCTTCAGTCTGAAAATGGCCTATTAGGTATTGGTGAGTTTCCAACCGAAGAAACTGTCGATGCAGATTTAATTAATGCTGGGAAACAAACGGTTACTGCTCGCCCTGGTGCTGCTTTTTTCTCAAGCTCAGAATCTTTTGCCATGATCCGCGGTGGCCATGTCAACATTGCAATTTTAGGTGCAATGGAAGTTTCTGAAAATGGTGACTTGGCGAACTGGATGATTCCTGGCAAGAAAGTCAAAGGTATGGGTGGTGCAATGGACTTGGTTGTTGGTGTCCAAAAAGTTGTAGTGCTTATGGAACACTGTGCAAAAGATGGTACGCCAAAGATCGTTAAAAACTGTAGCCTACCTTTAACAGGTAAAAGTGTGGTTCATCGCGTCATTACTGACTTAGGTGTAATGGACATTACACAACAAGGCGTAGAGCTGATTGAACTTGCTAAAGATGTCACGCTTGAACAGATTCAAGCTGCTACAGGTGTTGAGTTTTATAAAACCTTAGTCGCTTAAATTTTAATTTTTAGTAAGCCAGATAAGACTTAAGTTAGAAAGTGAGCTTAAGTCTTAGCCCTTTTAAGCACCGGATGTGCTGTCTATAAATAAGAACGAGAAGGATTTTTTCAGCTATGGAAAAACAGCAAGGAATTTTTGAAAGATTTGCTCTTCGGATTAGTGACTGGTCTGAAAAATGGTTTCCTGATTCATATATTTTTGCATTACTTGGCGTCATTATCGTGTCAGTTGCCGCTTTAGGTATTGGTGCACCTATTCACGATGTTGCGACTTCCTTCGGTAACGGTTTCTGGAGTCTTATTCCCTTTACCCTGCAAATGACGATGCTCATTATTGTAGGTTATGTCGTTTCTGTATCTAAGCCCGTAAAGTTCCTAATCCAAAAAATGGCACGTATTCCAAATTCTGGACGTGGTGCTATTGTTCTAGTTGCAACCGTCAGCTTGTTAATTTCACTGGTCAATTGGGCAGTAAGCACGATTCTTACTGCACTTTTAGTGATTGCATTAGCAAAACGTAAAGAGCTGAATATGGATTACCGTGCAGCGGCAGCGGCAGCAATTATTGGTATGGGGGCAACTTGGGCACTTGGAATCAGCTCTTCGGCAGCACAGCTTCAAGCGAATAAAACCAGTTTACCTGAGTCAATTTACAACCTAACTGGTGTTATTCCATTTACTGAAACGATTTTCCTTTGGCAATCAATTGCGATGACCATTATTTTGGTCATTGTTTCAATCGCAATCGCGTATTGGTCAGCTCCAAAAGGTAATAATGTTAAAACGATTGATAGTTTTGATGTGCAGTTTGAAGAAGACAAACCACACGAGGAAAAATCTAATCGTCCAGGTGACTGGTTAGAAAACTCGCCTATCTTAACGATTATTGTGGTTGCATTAGGCTTAATCTGGATGTTTTTTGAGTTTTCAAAAAGTAATCCAATCATTGCTATTTCAAGTTTAAACACCTACAACTTTGTGTTTTTAATGCTTGGTTTAGCGTTACATGGCACACCACGAAACTTCTTAAATGCTGTTTCAAAGGCAGTTCCGGCTGTCTCAGGAATCTTAATTCAGTTTCCACTTTACGGAAGCATCGCCTTTATTATGACGCAAGCTTTAAACAGTCAAGATTTATCACTGTCGCATTATATAGCTGAGTTTTTCGTTTCAATCGCCTCAAAAGAAACCTTCGCAATTGTGATGGGAATTTACTCTGCCATCCTTGGGTTCTTTGTGCCATCTGGCGGTGGAAAATGGATTATTGAAGCCCCATATGTCATGCAAGCAGCAAATGATTTAAAGGTTCATTTGGGTTGGTCTGTACAAATTTATAATGCAGCCGAAGCTTTACCAAACTTAATCAATCCATTCTTTATGCTTCCAATGTTAGGAATTCTAAAACTAAAAGCAAAAGATGTGATTGGTTTTACAGTCACTCAGCTCGTTGTGCATTTTCCATTAGTTTTATTTTTATTATGGTTCTTTGGAAGAACACTTAGCTACACCCCACCTACTTTTTAATTTACTGGCGCCTTTAGTTTCGGCTAAAGGCAAATTTAGCAAATACATCAATAAGAGATATTAAGATGAGTTCAATTGTTATAGTTTCAGGTAGCCGTACTGCAATGGGCGGTTTTCAAGGCAGTCTATCGGCTTTAACTGCACCAGAACTTGGCGCTGCTGTTATCCGTGAATCTATTCAACGTGCAGGTGTTGCACCTGACCAAGTAGATGAAGTTATTTTTGGTTGCGTATTAAGTGCAGGTATTGGCCAAGGCCCTGCTCGGCAGGCGATGCGTAAAGCTAGTGTACCTGATCATGTCGGTGCAGTTACCATTAATAAATTGTGTGGCTCTGCCATGAAAGCGGTGTTAATGGCATCAGATACTCTAAAAGCAGGCAGTGCCAATATTATTGTAGCTGGCGGTATGGAATCTATGACCAATGCGCCTTATATTTTACCCAAAGCTCGCGGTGGTTACCGTATGGGTCACGGTGAAATTAAGGACCATATGTTTTTAGATGGTCTTGAAGATGCAGAAACAGGCCGCTTAATGGGTTCGTTTGCGCAAGACATGGCAAACACTAAAGGCTTTACACGTGAGCAAATGGATAACTTTGCAATTTCTTCACTTAAAAAAGCGCAAACTGCGATTACGGAAGGTTACTTCAAAGAAGAGATTGTTCCTGTTGAAGTAAAAACACGTAAAGGTGTCGAAGTTATCGATCAAGATGAGCAACCATTAAAAGCGAATCTTGAGAAGATCCCAACATTGCGTCCAGCTTTTAGTAAAGATGGGACAATTACAGCAGCTAACTCAAGCTCAATTTCTGATGGTGCTGCTGCATTAGTACTCACCACTGAAGAATATGCTCAAAGCCATGGTTTAAATACTTTAGCAAAAATTGTTGCAACTTCTACTCACTCACAACATCCAAGCGAATTTACCATTGCTCCAATTGGTGCAATTCAAAAAGTACTTGAGCATGCTGGCTGGTCTGTTGATGAGGTAGATGCTTGGGAAATTAATGAAGCTTTTGCAATGGTCGCAATGGCGCCAATTCATGAACTCGGGATTGACGAAGCAAAAGTAAACATCCATGGCGGTGCTTGTGCTTTAGGCCACCCAATTGGCGCAACTGGCTCAAGAATTATTCTTTCTCTTATCTATGCTTTAAAACGCCTTGGTAAGAAGAAAGGTGTTGCTGCGTTATGTATTGGTGGTGGTGAAGCTACAGCTGTTGCAATTGAAGTCTAAAAATCAAACCACGCAGAAGATGTAAGAATTTTTCTTACATCTTCTTTTTTAGACTTTAAAAAGTTCATAACAGGTTTGACGGAACCATTTATGGCTACTTTTATGATGGCAAGACATATGCCAATGTTGTTTAACATCATAAGTTGGGAAGTCTAGAGGTGCTGGTAAAATCTGTAAATTTTCTCTCACCAATAAGACTTGGCTTAAATAATACGGCACTGTTGCGATCGCATCTGTTTCTTGAACGACTAATCCCACTCCAAGATAGCTCGGTAATCGAATTAAAATATTTCGATCCAATCCTTTGTTCTGTAATTCATTTTTAATATGGTAATGCCCAATTCCCGCGTCAATGTCGATATGATACTCGCGCATATAATCATCTAAAGTAAAATTATTTGGGTCTAAACGAGGATGGCTCTTAGAGCTAATCACCACATAATGTTGTTTAAAAAACTTTTGTTGATAAAAGCCTTCTTCTAATTGGGGTAAAAAGCCAATTGCAAGATCAATCTCACCATTTGCCATTTGATAGCTGGTTTCTGGTGTAATCGGCCTAATATTCAAGCGAATTAAAGGCGCTTTCTCTTTTAAATAGTTTGTTAATTGCGGTAATAAAACCAGATGAGATACATCTGTCATTGCAATTGTAAAAAGCTGATCTGAAGTTAGCGGATCAAAGTTCACACTAAAGTTATTAATGCTTTCCACTTTATCAATAACTTCACTAATGAGCGGAAAAATCTCCTTTGCTAATTCGGTTGGGATCATCTCATTCCCAACACGAATAAAAAGTGGATCATTAAAATGCTGACGGATTTTGTTCAGTCCATTACTAACGCTCGGTTGTGTAAGGCCAATAGCATCAGCAGCCATTGAAACACTTTTAAACCGATAAATATGATAAAAAATATTTAGTAATCTACTATCTAGATCAAACAAAATTGTCTCCGTCTGGATCAAATAATCCATTCAAAAGGAATGAAATCAGGCACAGCAAATATAAAAATGCTCACTAGATTTCTGAATTATTGATATATGGTCTAAATTAACAAAGAATCTAGACCATGAGCAATGCTTTATAAAGCCTTTCATCACAAAGACAAAGGTGTGAGCTCTTTAATTGATTACTTTGTATGTAAATATCTTGAAGACATCACATATCATTATAAATTTTAATCATGCTGAGTTTGGAAGCCCTTCCAGATTTGCTGAACTGATTTGTTATCGCTCAAGTTATTTTTAAAAATGTAAATATCTTGCGGCAGGCAGTATTCATTATGGTCCAACATGACCAATTTTCCGGTAGCGAGATCTTCCTCTACATTAATTTTTGGAATCCATGCTACACCTAAACCTTGTAATACAAGCTCTTTCAAGTTGGTAGCATTGTCAGTTTCATATAAGGTTTTATAGATCAGTTTACCTTCAATCAATTGATCGACCAATTTGCGCAAATAAGCATGTTTACTATAAGCAAGTAATGAAAAATTACTCTGAATTGTATGCTTAGGCGTATGATCTGCTTCGGTAGCTGACACTGGAACAATCTCTGTTTCAGCGATCTTGATGCCACTTAAAATATCATCACCAACTCGATTAATATTAGATCGATCTGCATAACAAATCATAAAATCGCAGGCACCTTCTTTTAAAAGAGATAAGCCTTCACCACTATTCGTTGCGACAATTTCAATTTTTAAATCACGCATAAATGTTGGGAACTTTTTTAAAAAAGTGGTTAAAAAACCAGATGCTAATGAGTGGACAACACAGAAACGAATCGTAGATTCGGTTTCATTTTTGATGTTTTTAATCAGCTTTGCTGTTTCTTCTACCTGTTTCTCAATATTTTTAGACATCACCAGCATAATCCGTCCAATGTCTGTAAATTCAATATTATTTTTATTATTTCGAATAATAACTTCAGCTCCGATCATCTCTTCTATTTGCTGAATTCTACGCGTAAACGCAGATTGACTAATAAATCGTTTTTCGGCTGCTTTTGAAATAGAACGCTCACGCTCAAGTGTCAAAAGGTCTTCTACCCAACGTACTTCTAAGTTCATTTTATGCATTCCCTTTTTATAGTTATGTCCTTAATCTGTCTGGTTGGGAAGCTGAATAAATAGCTGAATAAATAGCTGAATAGATGAATAAAAACTATAAAACATGGGAGTACCTGCAAAAATGCGATGGAGGGTTGGCAAAGCCAAACAATAAAAGTAAGTATTTAAATAATTCTGACATAGAAAAGAGCGTAAGAGAATAAAAGACTTTGATTTAACTCAACAACTCATACAAATATAAAATTATTACTCTAAAAATTATTTTAAATCAAAAAGTAAGGAGCATATAACGCAAGTAAATAACAAGTTTTAAGTTAATAAAAAATAGAAATAATCCTATGCTTTAATCATGTTTTATTTTTTATAAAAAAGTCCGCACCTTGGGGAAGAATACGGACTGTAAAACTGAAAATGACTATCTTGCTTATTTCAGGAATTAAGCTCTTTGACTCAATAAATTCATTTAAATCAGAAGATATGCTTGTAGTATAGCTCAGTCCATAAAACCTGACTATTCTACTAAAGTATTTAACTTAAGATTGAATAAAAACCGAATTTCTAATATTCACCAATGAGGTAATATAACTTTCTTGAAATTTCAACCATCATATTAGAAGTATATTGAGTAATTTCAAAAACTTGCTTTTTCTGGGGATTGAACACCATATTGTCGTTTTCATCACTAAAAAAGATATAAGTGGTGTATTTATCCATATGGTGGATATGCTCTTTTAAGCTTAATTTTTCCCCAGAATTGGGATCATAGGCGATAAACTTCATTCTCATGAATTTTGTCTCTATACATACAGTCTTTTACCCAAATTTTAAGAAAATCTAGATAAAACAATATTTTGATGGATAATATGGAATGGTTAACATAAGAACTAAGTCTACTTGTAAGATATGGGCACAATACTATTAGCTTTGTTTACAGAGGTTTCAGCAGAAGCGATTGATTGCTCTGCTTCTTTAAGCAGACGAGAAGTTTTAGACTCACTTTTCTCTTCACCATGGAAAAGCACATAGTATGTAAAACTTCCCAAAATAATTAATGCGGCTGTGACTTTTAACATAAACTTAAAACTAAGATTTTTTCGTATTATAGTGTTTTTTATGTGAAATGCATCACATTTTTATATGAATTTGTTAGATAAGCTTCACTTTAAAAGCTAATAATAAAGATAATTAAGTTGATATTTCACTTAAATTAACTAGTCTTAATTTTTACAATGGGTTTCTTTCAAAAATTAGATGACCATTCATTGTATCAAGCAAATTTTGAAATTAACTTCATCTAAATCTTAAGTTTTTAATTTATAAAGTTAAATTAATAGTTGAAAATGAACTTTCCTAGTTAGTTGACTATAAAATTAAAAAATTGATATGCAAAAAATGCATAATCAACTTGATAAATGCATTAGAAGTGAAGCATTTCGAAATCTAATATGAATTATCTTCTTTACTAATTCGAAGTTTAATGATGAACGCTGAAATTACCACCCGTATTGAGAAGGATCTTATTGGTTATAGAGAGATCAATAATAACGACTATTACGGAGTTCAAACATTACGTGCTCTAGAAAACTTTAATTTAACTCAAAGCAAGGTCGGAAATTTCCCTCACCTTATTAAAGCCTTAGCAATGGTAAAGCTTGCTTGTGCTGAAGCGAACTATAATTTAAAAAGTTTAGATCAGACTAAATTTGAAGCGATTGAATACAGCTGTAATCAACTTATTCGTGGTAATTTTCATGACCAGTTCCCGATTGATATGATGCAAGGCGGTGCTGGTACTTCAACCAATATGAATGCAAATGAAGTATTAGCAAACGTCGCTTTAGAATATATGGGACACGCAAAAGGCCAATATCAATATTTGCATCCTAATAACGACATTAACATGTCACAGTCAACAAATGACGTGTACCCTACTGCGATTCGCTTAGGTTTGTTATTAAGCTTAGATGAACTAAATCTTCCTTTTAACAATTTAATCTTAAGTTTCCGCAATAAATCTCAAGAATTTGCTCATATCCTAAAAATGGGCCGTACACAGTTACAAGACGCTGTGCCAATGACATTAGGTCAAGAGTTTGGTGCTTTTGCAGTAACTTTACAAAAAGACCTTGAACAAATTAACACGCTTATTCCAAATGTTTTAGCGTATATGAACCTTGGTGGCACGGCGATTGGTACGGGAATTACTACTGAATATAGTTACCGTGAACTTGCGATTCAAGCGCTTGCAAAAATTTCTGGTAAGAAAATTAAGTCTGCTCCTGATCTAATCGAAGCAACTTCAGATATGGGTGACTTTGTTCTTTTATCTGGTTTATTAAAGCGTACCGCAACTAAACTTTCAAAAATTGCCAATGACTTACGTTTACTTTCAAGTGGTCCACGTACTGGCATTAATGAAATTAATTTAGAAGCTCGCCAACCGGGTAGCTCGATCATGCCGGGTAAGGTAAACCCAGTTATACCTGAAGCAATGAACCTTGCTTGTTTCCAAATTATTGCAAATGACTTGGCTGTAACTTTAGCTGCTGAGGCTGGTCAATTACAGTTAAATGCAATGGAACCACTTATTGCATTCAAACTATTTGAATCGATGGATTTGCTTGGTAAGGCAATGGCAATGTTCCAAAGTAAGTGTATTGATACAATTACGGCGAACCCTGAGCATTGTAAAGCTTTGGTTGAAAACTCAATTGGTATCGTGACTGCACTTAACCCATATCTAGGTTATGAAACTACAACTCGTATTGCTAAAACTGCAAACGAAACTGGACAAAGCGTATTGGCTTTAGTTCAAAATGAAGGTTTATTATCGGCACAAATGCTTGATGATATCTTGTCGATTAATAATATGGTTAAACCAAAAATGTCGGCTTAATTACTGAAATAAAAAAGGAGCTTTTATAAGCTCCTTTTTTATTTGTTTTATATTTTAAAAACTGAAAGTTGTAGAGAACTGAGCTGTACGTGGATTACCTAAAAATAAATAGTCATCACCCATAAATGCCCCTACATCACGCCAATATTTCTTATTAAACAAGTTATCAATATTGAATCTAAAAGTTGTGTCATGCCCCGCAAAATTTGTTTTATAGGCAGCACCAATATTAAAGACGCTATAACCACCTACTTTTGCCGTTCCCTCTTTGTTTGCATATTTACTGCTACTGTATTGCATACCACTGAGTAATCTTAACCCTTCAACGGAAGGTACTTTATAAGATAACTGCGCAGTTGCGCGGACTTTTGGTACATTTTGAGTTTGATGCCCTTTGTAGCTGTCATTATCAATATCAACTAGACGAGATTTGGTATAGGTAATACCTGAACTTACATCGAGTTTATCAGTTAAAGCGCCTGTTAAACCTAATTCAATACCTTGATTGTGTTGTTCACCTTGTGAAACAAAATCGAAAGTTCCTTCTGCATTCACTTTGCTATATTGATTGTCTTGTTTTAAATCAAAAATAGCTGCTGTTACTAAGAAGTTCCGAATTTGTTGCTTAATACCAATTTCATATTGTTCAGAGTTTTTAGGAGATAGAACTTCTAGAGCATTATTAGCGAACCACGGAGCTTCACCACCATCCGATAAACCTTTGGCATATGAAGCATAAAGGTTAGTCCCAGCAGTTGGACTATACATGAGCGCTAATTGTGGCAAGAACTTGTTTAAGTCGGTATCACGACTTTGTTGCCCATCTGAATTATAAGTTTGCTCATCAAGATGAATAAGTTTTCCACCGAGTAAAGTTGACCATTGATCATTAAATTGAACTCGGTCAGATATAGTAAATGCAGTCTGATCACTTTCTAAGGCTTTATAGCGATCACCTAAGCTTTCCGATGACGGACTATAGTCAATCGTATCTTCATAGATATTGCCTGTTCCTACCACTACATTCAGTGGTGTATGGTGCTTTAAGGTTTTATATGTACGTTGTAATTCGAAAGCGATTTGATGCTGGATATTAGCAGTGTTGAATTGACCATTTAACCCAGCAGCGAACTGGTTAGTAATACGTGTATCATCTGGGCTGCGGAAGTCATAAATGTCATAATTTCCGTGTTTATCAAAAGTATTGCCCAAACCAGAATATTCACAAATATCGTTATAACATCCCCATGGAAAAGCACTATTATCATCAATCACAACACGGCTTTGTGATGCACTTAAGGTACCATTCCATTGATCGTTAAATGCATATTGATATTTCAAACTTGCATTTACACTGTTATTTACAACAGGTTTACTCCAAGACTGATAACCCAATAAACGGTCTTGATCTACATTTGTTGGTACTTCTTGTCCATCAAGCAGTTGATAACCCGGTACTGAACGTTGACTTTGATGCTGGGCTTCAATATCAAACAATAATTTAGAACGCTCATTAATTTTCCAGTCTAAAGCAACTGAACCAAATTCTCGTTTACCATTTGCGTGATGAACATTTGGATGGATGCTTTCATGCGCTAAATTGATTCGATAACCAAAACTATCATTAATAAAGCCGCCAACATCTGTTGCTAGTGTATAACCGCCTTCTGAATTTGCATCTACAGCAATGTTTTTAACATCGGCAGGCCGTTTGGTGACATAGTTAACCACACCACCTGGTGTCGACATTCCACTTTGAATTGCAGAAATGCCTTTTAAGATTTCAACTTGTTCTTTATTTTCTAAAGCCACGTTTTGTTCGCCACGTATAGTATGGCCATTAATGAGATAACTTGAGCCTAAATCAAGCGCAAAACCACGTGCTACAAAATTTGGATAGTAGCCAATTGCAGCGTAGCCATCCCCTAACGAAGAATCGTTTTTAATAACATCAGTTAAAGTTTTTGCGTGTTGGTCTTCTATACGCTCAGAGGTAATGGTTGTAATAGATGCAGGAACTTTCTTTAAATCATCAGTTTGAAAACCTGATAAATTAACTTTTTTAGACGTATATAGTGCATCATTATTTTGTGTAGCATTCACAGTAATGGTTGGGAGCTGCGAAACCTCCGCTTCATTTGCATAGACGACAGATGTTATGAGTGCAATAGATGAAGCCAATGCTGTTTTAGAGCATGTCATGAAGTGAAGATTTATCGAACGTCTTTCCATTGAATAACTACCTGCCATACCGTGCATAATTCTAAAGCGCTAGAAATGAGTGCGGAGTCTATTTTTAGCCACGCAAGAATACAGCTACATATATTGAGAAACAATACATTCTGTACTTTTTCGATTAAGTGTATTTGATACAAATTTTATGAACTTATCATTATATAAATTTCATTTATTTTATTAGAAATTGACGCTATAACTTTTTAAGTATTACCAAATATTCGAAATAAACTTAAGCTCGAAATGAAACTTAAAAGGAGAAATAAAATAGAAAAGTACCGTTGTAAATTAGCTCACTGATTTTAAATAGAATTAATTATTAAGTTAAATGAAAGGAAGTGTTCGATCATTGGTAAAATTATCTTTAAATCGAACAAAAGGACGTAATTTTACTAGAAACGAATTTTAAAATTAGAAAAAATGAATGGTTAGGAATTTAAGGAAGTGCTCAGGATTGAGTGATATTTAAAGTTTCATTCTATTTTCTATCCAGCATATCTAAAAATTCCTCATTTTTGTCTGCAAAATGATGGAAGAAATATGACATACACTCAGGAAGAAAAACGTAGCAGAATACGTGGGATTGTAGGCGCAGCCTCTGGTAATTTAGTTGAATGGTTCGACTTTTATATCTATGCAGTATTTGCTGCCTACTTTACTCAAGCATTAACAGCACCTGATATGGATAGTACGACTAAATCTATCTATGTTTGGGGCGTATTCGCTGCAAGCTTTTTTATGCGTCCTATTGGTAGTTGGGTATTTGGACGAATTGCAGACCGGCATGGTCGAAAAAAGTCGATGGTCATCTCAATTTGTCTGATGGCTTTGAGTTCTTTTCTATTTGCAGCCCTACCTACTTATGACCAAGTCGGCTTATTTGCCCCTTTTCTTTTACTGGTAGTGCGCTTACTTCAAGGCTTATCGGTTGGTGGTGAATATGGTGCAGTAGCAACATATATGAGTGAATTAGGATTAAAAGGCCAACGTGGTTTTTACTCATCTTTCCAATATGTCACCCTCTCTGGTGGTCAGTTACTCGCAAGCTTACTTGGTGTAATTTTATTAACGTTCTTAAGTGAACAACAATTACATGATGGTGGATGGCGTATTCCGTTTGTTATTGGTGGTATTGCAGCAATTTTATCTTTGCTTGCACGTAGTCGTTTAGAAGAAACGCTTTCTCATCAAGACAGCGAACGAAAAGAATCTGGCAGCTTAAGAGAACTCTTTAAGAAACATTGGAAAACCTTTTTATTGGTGGTTGGATACACTTCTGCTGGTTCATTAACGTTTTATGTAGAGACCGTTTATTCAAAAACCTATTTAACCAATTTAGGGATGGATGGAAAAACCGTTGGTTATATCATGACCTTCGCCCTATTTGTCTATATGTGTGCTCAACCTGTATTTGGTGCTATTTCCGACCGTATTGGGCGACGCTCTTCAATGTTGGCCTTTAGCTTATTGTCTGCGATTTTTATCTACCCAGTCATGGTGATCGGGATGCGTGCCTATATTGATTCGCCGATCATTATTGCCTTGCTACTCATTTTTATGATGATGTTACTCAGTTTCTATACATCTATCAGTGGCTTGGTAAAAGCTGAAATGTTCCCACCTCATGTGCGAGCTTTAGGTGTAGGATTTTCTTATGCGGTGGGTAATGCGCTGTTTGGTGGTTCTGCACCTTCAGTTGCCTTACAGTTTAAAGCTGCCGGAATTGAAAATACCTTCTTTATATATGTCATTGTCATGCTGATTATCTGTTTCTTATGTAGCCTTGCGCTTCCTAAAAAACCAGATTATTTAGAACATGATCATTAAAAAGTAAAAGATAGATATTCTTCTAGAGATTTTTTAGAAGAATATCTTTTTAAAATAATAAGAAAGTCATTTTTGTTCTGTATGCTATAGCTGCCTAGCACATCTAACTTATTCAATTAACTAAAAGTTACTAGTTTTTGATGTTCTTGATCCGTATGAATCAATTTTTTGATGGGATAAAAAATGGAAAACGAAAAATCCCCTTTACCTGAAAGTATTATTCAAGTCACCTTCTGGCAAGCCTTTTTATTTTGGCTCAAGCTCGGCTTTATTAGCTTTGGGGGACCAGCTGGACAAATTGCTGTGATGCATCAGGAACTCGTTGAGCAAAAACGCTGGATATCCGAAAAAAGATTTTTGCATGCCCTGAACTACTGCATGTTATTACCTGGTCCTGAAGCACAACAATTAGCAACCTACATTGGTTGGCTTATGCATAGAACTGCTGGAGGATTAGTTGCAGGTATTCTATTTGTATTACCCTCCTTATTTATTTTAATTGGGCTGTCTTGGGTTTACATAAAATTTGGAGATGTTCCTGTTATTGCAGGCATTTTCTACGGGATCAAGCCTGCCGTCACCGCAATTGTCTTTCATGCAACATACCGTATAGGTAGCCGCTCACTTAAGAATAAATTTTTATGGTTCGTCGCAATTGCTGCGTTTCTTGCCATTTTTGTCTTAAAGCTCCCTTTCCCGCTTATTGTTTTATCAGCAGGTATTGCTGGCTATTTAACAAGTAAAAAATACCCGGAACTATTTTCCTCAGCAGCAGGACATAAATCTAGTCAAAAAGATTATGGTTCGGCATTTATTGATGATGATACCCCGCCCCCAGAGCATGCTAAATTCCATTGGCCACGGTTAGCTAAACTTATTTTTGTAGCAATCGCTTTATGGCTATTGCCAATTTTAGCTTTAGGCGCATATTTTGGATGGCATCATTCTTATACTCAAATGGCGTGGTTCTTTACCAAAGCTGCTTTACTTACGTTTGGGGGGGCCTATGCAGTTTTACCTTATGTCTATCAAGGAGCTGTAAATCATTTTGGATGGCTTTCACCTACACAAATGATTGATGGTTTAGCTTTAGGTGAAACTACACCGGGTCCACTGATTATGGTAGTGGCTTTTGTTGGCTTTTTAGGAGGCGTCAATCATTCATTACTTGGCTTTGAGCATCTATTTTTTGCTGGAGCACTTGGTGCAGTCATTGTGACTTGGTTTACCTTTCTCTTTTCATTTGTATTTATTTTTGCGGGTGCGCCCATTATTGAATCTACACATAATGAAACTAAATTTACTGCGCCACTCACTGCAATTACCGCGGCTGTGGTCGGTGTAATTTTAAATCTCGCACTATTTTTTAGTTATCACGTGTTATGGCCACAAGGCTTTTCAGGGCATTTTGACATTGTTGCAGCCTTCATCACTGTTGGTGCATTTATTGCTTTATTCCGCTTTAACGTGAACGTGTTATATGTGATTTTTGCATCAGCGCTGGTTGGACTCGCTGTCACTTTTTTTAGTTAACTATTGATTTAAATATTTTTTAAATTCAGAAAATCTTATCAATAAGGCCGAACAGTTTCTTTTCTGTTCGGCTGTTTATATTTTTACCCCGCTAATTGTGCGATTTGTGCTGCTGCATTATCTAAGGCAGCTTGACGTGCTTCTGGGCCGAAAGCGATCCCTTCCGCGCGCACAAAAGTGATATCAGTCACCCCAATAAAATTGAAAAACGCTTTGATATAAGTTTCTTGATAGTCTAAAGCTTCGGCTGGTGAACCTTCTGAATACACACCACCACGCGAAGAAGCAATAATGACACGTTTCCCTTCTACTAAACCTTGAGGACCGTTTTCCGTGTAACGGAATGTTTTACCAGCAACAGATAGACGGTCAAGCCACGCTTTTAACTGTGATGGGAAGCTAAAGTTATACATAGGTGCGCCAATTACAACGATATCTGACGATAAGAACTCATCCAAATATTGGGTGTTTCTTGCAACACGTTGTTGCGCTATTTCATTATTAGGTTCAACACCTTGCCATGCTAAAAACTCAGCATCAGACAAATGAGGAATTGGCTCTAAAGCAAAATCGTGATGAATAATTTCTGCATCTGGATAAGCTGTGCTGAGCTGACGAATAACAGATGAGGTGAGTTGGCGGCTAACAGACTGCTCACCTAAAATACTTGTGTCAATTTGAAGTAGTTCCATCGCTTATACCTACAGTATAAAATTGTTACTTGAGCTAATTATGTTACTACTATTATTCTTATGCACAAGAAGGCACATTTAGGGAACCAAGTAATATGACTGTAACCATACCTCATGATATCCAGAGTTCAGATTGCCAAAGAGTTAGTCAAGTATTGGCTAGAGTTGGAGAGAAATGGAGCATACTCATTGTAATGACACTTGCATCACATCCTCATCGCTTTTCTGAAATAAAGAGACGTATCAATGGAATATCGCAGCGTATGCTTACATTGTGTTTGCGTGGTTTAGAACGAGATGGGTTGGTTAAACGTACAGTTTATCCTGTAGTTCCACCTCATGTTGAATATGAATTAACTCCACTGGGCCATTCACTTACAGAACCCGTAATTGCTTTAGGCCAATGGGCTCAGCAGCATATTGCGGATATTGATGCGGCAAGAGCTGCATTTGACGCAGCTCAGGAGAAACCAATTACATTAGACACTTAACGTAACTGCGAAGGACTCATGCCATAAAACTGTTTAAAGCGATGACTTAAATGGCTTGCTGAACTAAACCCACATACTAGAGCAATATCTTGCAAAGAAAGCTGAGATGACTGAATTAGTCCTTTGGCCTTAGTTAAGCGTCTTTGCATGACATATTGGTGAGGCGCCATATTCATGGACTGCTTAAACATATGAGCAAAATGGTATTCGCTTAAATTCACAACATTTGCCAAATCAGACAAAGTGAGTGCCTGATCTAGATGATCTTCAATCCATTCCTGAATATATTTGAGTTTATGAGGTGCCAGCCCACCCTTGATAGTAGGCTGTTGCCATTGAACACTGCTATATTTTCGAATTAAGTGATTCAACAATAAACTGGCAGTGGTACTCATTTGCAAATGATTTGAAGAATCTTGCCAATCGCAATCTAACAAGAAAAATTGATATAACGCCCGAATCCGTTCATCGTCATTAAAGACAACTTCGTTTAGTTCAATTTGATTCGGCTCTTTGTCCCATATTTTTTCAGCAACATCACGCAAATGTTGGTCGGTGTAGTACAAGTGGACAAATTTAAGTCCACCACGTATGTCCCAAGTCGACTCCTGATGCTCGGGCAATAGGCAAAAACGTCCTGGTCCACCGCCATTTTTCCAGCCCGCAGGTGTTTTTTGATAGCTTTCATAACCATCTTGAATATAAAGACTTAAAGTGTGGTGATCGCTACAGACACTTACACGATCTTGCTGATTAGACCAAAATGCAAGTTGCATATTTTCATCAAGCACCACAGTTTCGTGAAGCTTGGCTTTAGACTGCTGCAGCTGTTCTAAAGTTTGATAAGCCATGCAAAATTAAAACGAATATGATTGAGCTTAAGTTAACCATATTCAGCAAAATTCAGCTAGTTTAGATCTATAAAAAACGCAAGATCTTGCATGTACAACACAAGAATATATACGTGAAAAATGAAGCAATCCTAGATACTTAAGTTTGGTAATCGAGGATGAAGTTATGAATATTTTACTCTATGTTGCGGTGGTGTTGATTTGGGGAACAACATGGATTGGAATTGCCGTTCAAAGCCATTATGCAACACCAGTTGTCGCAATTTTATGGCGTTTTGCCATTTCAGCCTTATTACTGTGGGTTGTTTTACTATTTTCAGGAAAATTACAGCGAATTGCTTTAAAAGATCATTTGTTCTGTATGCTGCAAGGCCTTTGTGTTTTCGGCCTAAACTTTATTTGTTTTTATACCGCAGTTAAATATGTAAACAGCGGTTTAGAGTCCGTTATTTTTTCGATGGCCGTTTTCTTTAATGCTATTAATGCGCTAATCTTTTTTAAGCAAAAACCATCACCAAATTTTGCCCCAGCTGCAATTCTAGGACTCATAGGTATTGTTTTACTGTTTTGGCATGACCTTGTTAATAGTCAGTTTAATGCACAATTATTAATGGGTATCGGTCTGTGTGCAGTAGGCACTTACGGTTTTTCTTTAGGGAACATGATTAGTGTTAGACACCAAAAACGTGGTCTAAATATCTTTTCAACCAACTGTTATGCAATGACTTATGGCGCATTGGTGATATTAAGTCTAGCTTTATTTACTGGCCAAGATTTAATGCCTCCAATGAATTTCCCATTTTTAAGCTCGGTACTTTACCTAGCAGTATTTGGTACGGTTATTGGGTTCTCTGCTTACTTTTCTCTTGTTGGACGAATTGGCGCAGCCAAAGCAGCCTATAGCACGTTGCTCTTTCCTTTAGTTGCTCTAACAGTTTCTACTTTCTTTGAAGGATATGTATGGGCTTTAAATGCGGTATTTGGAATTTTATTAATCTTACTTGGTAACTACTTAATGTTTAGTAAGTTAGAAATTGGAAAAAAGTTATTTAATAGTCAAAAAAATTGTGAGAAGCAGGCCTAAAAGCCTGCTTTTTTTATAAGTAATAATTCATCTCTAGCAGCCCGTTTTAAGCATCAACTCAAAATCTTTTAAAGCCGCGGCTGCTGTGGCTAAAGGCGCAGATGCCCCTCCACTGACAACAAATTCCCCCATTTCTTGCGTTAACGCCCGAATGCATTTATTGGAACCTTGCAGATGAGCAAAAGGATGATTTGCTGAAACTAAACGTAATTCAACACCGGTTTGAATTTGCTGATTCTTAATATGAATAAAACCGACCAGACGAGGAATTACATTTTCTTTTTTCCAATCACGAATATGATCGGCAGTCACATGACTAATTCCTTGTCTTGGAATATCTTGAATTTTTACATCAGCCCCCAAAACAGTATTGGCTAGTATCGTAATTTTGGCAGCAGTATCCCATCCATCTACTTCGAAAGAGCTGTCAGGTTCTGCAATACCTTTTGCTTGAGCTTTTTCAAGAGATTCTGCAAACGCACATTCATGTTGCAACATATCATTCAAAATAAAATTCGTGGTGCCTGTAAACACACCTTCTATTTCTAAAATTTGGCAGCCAGCTAAGTTATATTCAAACAAATCAACAGTTGGTAAGGCAGCAGCTGTTGCACCGCTAAAAAATAGTTTTTTATTGTGCTGAGGTGCCAAGTTAACTAATTTTTTACCATCTACGACTAAAGCACCTTTAGATACCGCAATCGCATTCATGCTATGTGTTAAAGCATAATCTAAATAAAATAGGCCTTTTCCACCTGTTACATAGTCACTTGGCCCTGTCTCAATAATGACATCTGCTTGAACCTGTTCTAAAAACTTTTGCTCAGTTAGGCCTGCTTGATATTGTGTTTTATCTAGCCACTTTGAAGCTTGTAAACCTTCTTGATCAATTAAGCCTGACGATGAGTTACAGACACCCACTAAACGGGCATCAATTTGATATTTTTGTTTATAGTAGGTCGTTCGATTTAAAAGGAGCTCTGCAATTTGTTGTCCAATCCGTCCAAAACCGCAAATTGCCAAGTTAACTCGCTTCATATCACTTTCTCAAAAATTTATATGGTTTAAATCAAATTTCCAAAGAGAATTTTAACATCTCGTCTTTGGAAAATTGCTAACTACAGAGATAGTTAAAATACTATATTACTTAGATATTTGTTAGATTAACTATCTTAATGACCATATAAATTGCGACAGCAAAAACCATTAAAGCAAAGACTTTTTGCACAATTGCAGACGGAATAAAACGAATAGCTCTGCGCCCTAATAACATACCAACTGCACATGCGAGCGCAAACGCACTAGTAATGCCTACTGGATAGTGAAAACCCTCTGCAATATGCATCACAATACTCATTCCACTGATGAGAAAAATAATCATAAGTGAGGTTGCTACAATGCTATGCATATCCAAATTTGTGACTTTTCTAAGCGCTGGCACAATTACAAAGCCGCCACCCACACCAAGCATCCCAGTTAAAAGCCCCGCAATAATTCCAATGCCCGCAAGTACACCACCAGTTTTAAAATTCCAGATAAAGCGTCCTGTACTTGGATTGACCTGACACGGCGGGTTATGAAAATCTGATACTCGGTTACTGATAAGTCGATAGCCCACTGTAAACATGACTAAGCTGAACATTAACATGAGCCAAACAGGTGAAATCGCGTTGGCTATTAAAATGCCGATATGTGCCATAGGAGCACCAATTAAGGCAATCCAGATCGCAGCACGATAACGAACAATCTTTTTAAATAAGCCTTCAATGGTTCCAATGAGTGTAGATAGCGCAACCGCCAATAACCCAATCGGCGCAGCTTGAGCCACGCTCCAGCCTTGACTGGTCATAAGCGCGGGTACAGCAAGAATACCCCCACCTGCACCAGTAAGACCAAGTAAAAAGCCAATCACGATGCCTTCAACGACAAGTAATAACATATCAAAAGCCTAAAATTGCATATACATCATTTGCAGTAGACTGCTGGTTAATGAGTGAGTAGATCTCGTTTTCTTGCGAAGCTTTAGTCGCTTCTCAGGACAAAGCGTTGCTTTACTTATCCTCTTCCACTCGAACATAGTTCTCGTCTTCTTGCGAAGCTTTAACCGCTTCTCAGGGCAAAGCGTTGCTTTACTTATCCTCGCTCAGGTTTGACCATCCACTCGCGGCCTTTAAGCATGCCTTGCCAATAAATCGGTGGTAAAATCTGTTCTTTAAGTAGCCAAGCCAAACGAGATGGCTTTTGCCCATCAATTATCCATTTCGGAAAACTTGGAAGTAATTTGCCGCCGTAGCCAAACTCAGCCAGAACGATTTTTCCACGCTCTACGGTGAGTGGACATGAGCCATAGCCGTTGTATTCACATAAATTTTGCTCACCGTTCAGTTGTGCGAGAACATTTACTGCAACGATCGGAGCTTGTGCTCGTGCCGCAGCAGCAGTTTTGGCATTAGGTGCATTCATTACATCGCCTAAAGCAAAAATATTGGCATGTTGTGTATGTTGTAGGGTTTGAGGATTCACGCTCACCCAGCCTGCTTCATCAGTGAGTGTGCTGGCACGAATAAAGTCTGGGGCTTGTTGCGGTGGAACAACATGCAACATATCGAAATCAGTCTCGACCAATGCTGTATTTTCATTGTTCACTACCTTAAACCATGCTTTTTTTGCAGGCCCATCTACTTTGACAAGTTGATGGTTAAAATGCAGTTCAGAGCCATATTTTTCGACATATTGCATTAGTGCAGGTACATATTCCTTCACACCAAATAAAACAGCGCTAGTGTTATAAAAATGAATAGAGATATCTTTAAGTTTGCTTTGCTTTAACCAGTAATCGGCTGAAAGGTACATCGCTTTTTGAGGAGCACCGGCACACTTAATCGGCATAGGTGGTTGGGTAAAGATTGCCTTTCCACCGTTTAGCTGTTGCACCAGTTCCCATGTATACGGCGCCAAGTCATATCGATAGTTAGACGTCACCCCATTTTTACCTAAAGTTTCGACTAAGCCTTCAATGCCATGCCAATTTAGTTTTAAACCAGGACAGACGACTAAGGCTTTATATTGAATGGGTTGGCATCCTTCCAAAATAACTTGATTATGCTCAGGATCGAATCCGGCAACTGCTGCTTTCATCCACTTCACTTTTGAAGGAACCACACTTGCCATTGAGCGTGCGGTTACTTGTGGTTTGAAAATACCGCCACCGACCATGGTCCAGCCCGGTTGATAATAATGGGTATCTGCCGGATCAATAATCACAATATCTAAATGAGGTTCACGACATAAAAGACTAGACGCTACAGAAATTCCTGCTGCTCCGGCGCCCACAATCACAACGCTATAACAAGGAATTGTCGCTGGTTCATGATCACGTTTTAAAATACGTGGCACTAAGCCTTTTAAGTTAAAACCAAGTTTGTTACCTGCTTCTACTAACAGTGCTGCATCTTGTGGAGCAACTTCAGCCAAAGCCCATAAACTGATTGCACGCATACCAGAACGGCAATACGCTAAAACGGGCTTCTGAGCATTCTGATAAAGCTGCTTAAACTCGACAACTTGTTGGTCGGTAATTTTGCCACTGATAACAGGCTGATAGATTACGTTTAGGCCATGTCGCTGAGCTGCTTCTTCAATTTCAATCACATTGGGTTGATCTGCACCTTCTCCATCTGGACGGTTACATATAAGAGTTTTTATTCCTTGGCCTGCAATTTTTGCAATATCGTTGGCAGTAATCTGGCCAGCAACATAAAAATCTTGATTAACTCGTTTAAGTTCCATATTGCCACCTTATAATTGTGAAATTGAGCCGCAAGCCTGATTGGCAGGAAGTGCTTTATCGATTTGTTTTGGATATGGCAGGTTTAAGTTATTCATCAATTTAATAAAATCTTCTCGTGAGCGATTCTGACCTAAACGTGAGTTATTTAAACGTTCATTACCAATTGTTGAAGACAGGCGACCTTTGTAATCGTGTCCCGGATACACAATAGTGTCGTCAGGTAGGCTAAAAAGTTGTCTATGAATACTGTCATAAAGTGTGCCCGCACTACCTTGCTGGAAATCGGTTCGACCGCAGCCGTCAATTAATAATGCATCACCAGTGAAAATCATGTTTTCAACTAAATAACTCGTACAAGCATTGGTATGACCTGGTGTATAACGTGCTTCAATACTGAGGTTGCCAACTTTAAGCATGCAACCATGAGTAATTAAAATGTCTCCGCAACTTACTTCTGAGTTTCGATGTAAAACCGATTTGCAATGGAAACGTTCGCGAAGTAAATCTGCAGCGGTAATATGGTCTGCATGAACATGAGTATCTAAGGTATAGATGAGTGTAAATTGATGCTGCTCTAATTCTTTTGCATAAATCTCTATATCTGATGCAACTGGGTCAATTAAAACAGCCCCTCGTGTTTCTTCACACCCAAGCATATATGTATAAGTCGAACTTTCTTTTTCAAAAAACTGCTTAAAGAACATGATTTATACCCTAATAGTTTATTTCTTTCCTATATTTTGCAAATAAGATGCCAATTATTTGAAATTAAATAATAAATATAAAAATCAAATATTTAAAACAATAAGTTGAATTAAATTTAGAAAACAAACTCAACTTGATGTTCCTTTGAAACTCAAGTATGTTTCAATGAAACGATTGTGAAACACATGAAATGGCAAAGTTAAATTTTGAGTCAGAACAAGATTTTTTTATTTTATTTGAGCAATTAAAAGCTTTATTCCCAAATGCGAGTCTGTTTTTAGCAGACACAACGACTCAAGCAATTCACTATAAATTTAATACAGATGACATTTCTGTAGAGAACATGGCAGCGCTTATTCAAGATCATCATAATCAGTATCTTGAAATTAATACTCCTAAAATGAGAAAGCGATTTATCTATCAAGAACATGATATTTACATCGCAGAGCATCGCATTATCGGGAAATTGCATATTTTACAGCCCGTTAGCATAGAGAATGATATTGCTGATCAAGGAGAGCTAACAGAACAATTGGAAGACTTGGCTAAAGTTTTTAATAGTTGTTCACCAGAAATGACTCGCATGTTTTCAATTATTCAAAGAGTGGCAATTACTGAGTTTCCTGTGCTCGTCCGCGGCGAATCTGGTAGTGGTAAAGAACTTGTGGCAAAAGCAATTCATGATTATAGCCAACGTAAAAATAAGATTTTTGTAGCGATTAACTGTGCAGCTTTAAATTCTAATATTTTAGAGAGTGAACTCTTTGGGCATGTGAAAGGTGCTTTTACGGGAGCAATTCGTGACCATAAAGGCGTTTTTGAACGTGCCGCAGGTGGAACACTGTTTCTAGATGAAATTGCCGAGATTCCTTTAGAGCTTCAAGCTAAATTATTAAGGGTGTTAGAAACAGGTGAATTTACTCCTGTAGGTGGTGAAAAACCAATTCAAGCCAATGTCCGTATTATCACTGCAACGCATAAGGCGCTACGCGAAGAGGCTAAGGCTGGGCGTTTCCGTCATGATTTACTCTACCGTTTGCGTGTGATTCCAATTTTTATACCACCACTCAGAGAGCGGAAAGTCGATATTCCTCTCATTGTCGATCAGATTTTAAAAGAGAGCTCAACTCAACTCGACACCATGCCTCGTCATGTCAATCAAAAAGCCATGCAAGTTCTTTTAAATTATGACTGGCCAGGAAATGTTCGTGAGCTTAAAAACACCCTTCTTTATGCTTTAACCATGGCAAATGGTAAAGATGAAATTGAAGTCGAAGACTTACCAAATGAACTCTTAAATGCGGAGGATTACGTTAAATTACCCGAGACAAATACAGAGCTTAGTCCAGAAAATGTACAAGCAGCTTTAGAAAAATATAACCATAACTTGAATATGGTCGCGAATATTTTTGGTATTAGCCGTACTACTCTTTGGCGATACAGACAAAAGCATAAGCTTTAGCTAGGTATTTAGCTCATCTAAGGCGTATCATATTGTACTTGGTTAGGTTCGTTAGTTCAAAGGCTTTATATGATTGTCCGTGATAAAAGCAATGTATTTAAATTATTATTTGCTTGGAAAGGAACAATTTTGCCGAAGGTTTTGCCTGCACTGAGTTTTGTTGTACTTATTTCAGCATGTGTGGTCTGGCTCTCTTATTATCATTGGATTCAAATTCCTACCGTACCCGCGATCGGATTTACCATCTTTGGTGTGATTCTTTCGATTTGTACGGGTTTTCGAAATAATGCGTGTTATGACCGATGGTGGGAAGGTCGCAAACTTTGGGGTGCACTAATTGCCAATGCTAGACATATTGTTAGAGATAGCCATGTTCTAACCAATGAACAACGTGAACATTTAATTCATCAGGTCTTAATTTTTAGTAATTTACTGCGTGATCGTTTACGTCAACAAACAGTCGAACCCACAAAATTTCTTGAACATGCCTATTTAAATAATTCTTCACTTAATTATTTAAATGAGCATATTAATGCCCCTCAGTTTGTACTCGAAAATATTCAAAAAGATTTAGTTAAAATACTAAAAGACGGCGAAATTAGTGACATTATCTATAGCACGCTAAATCGACATATTATTGAGCTAGGCAATATTCAAGCGGGTTGTGACCGTATTGCTGGGACACCTTTACCCTACTCATATTCAGTACTTTTACATCGCGCTGTTTATTGTTTCTGTTTCATATTACCGTTTAGCCTTGAAGCAGCTTTAGGTATTTGGACACCGCTTATTGTTGGCTTAATCGCTTATATGTTTTTAGGGCTAGATGCTTTAAGTGCTCAAATTGAAGAACCTTTTGGTTTACAAGAAAACGATTTACCGCTCGATTCAATTGTACGTTTGATTGAAAGAGAGTCTCTAAGCTCTTTAGGACAGCCATTACCCCCTATTATTGAAGCCCAAAACAACAATTTACTTTAATAAAAAAGAGCAAATCATCGCTCTTTTTTTATAGGCTTAAGTGTCTATTTATGGATGTACGATAATCTTAACGGCGGATTCATTGTTATGAATTAAGGTTTCAAAACCTTGTGAAATCAAATCATCCAGTTGAATGCGCTGCGTAATAAAAGGTTCAAGATTTATTTTACCTTCTTCAACCAGTTTAATAGTCTCCTCATGGTCATTTACATAGGCAATAGTGCCTCGTACATCAAGCTCTTTCATTACTACACTATGCACATTAATTGATGCTGGATGGCTCCAAATCGAAACAATAACTATAACTCCTGTTGGTTTCACTGCCGCAACCAAAGTATCTAATACCTTGTTAACGCTACTACATTCAAACGCGACATCGACACCATCACCATTAGTAATTTTCATGACCTCAGAAACAACATCAACTTCTGACGGGTCTAAAATATAATCTGCAACTCCCGACTCTTTGGCTTTTTCTTTACGTTTGGCACTTAGTTCGGTAATGATGACCTTAAGACCTTTGGCTTTTAAAATTGCCGAAAGCAACAAACCAATGGGGCCTGCACCACCAACCAGTGCAATATCACCAGCCTTTGCACCACTGCGCACATAGGCATGATGACCTACCGATAACGGTTCAATTAGTGCCGCCTGATCTAGCGGAATTTTATTGGAAATTGGATGCACCCAACGGCGTTTAACCGCAATTTTCTCCGATAATCCACCGCCACGTCCGCCTAAACCAATAAAGTTCATATTTTTGGAAAGATGATAATTATCGCCCGGTCCAGTCGGCACATCATCGGACACAATATAAGGCTCTACGACGACATGCTGACCAATTTCAATATCATCAACACCTTTACCTACAGCATAGACGACACCTGAAAACTCATGGCCCATAGTAATCGGTGCAGATTCGCCTGAAATAGGATGCGGATGTCCACACGGGGGAATAAAAATTGGCCCTTCCATAAACTCATGTAAATCTGTACCACAGATTCCACACCAAGCCACCTTAATGCCTACAGTGCCGGGAGTGACTTCTGGTTCAGGGATATCTTCAATGCGAATATCGCCTCTGTCATAAAAACGCGCTGCTTTCATTATTATCTCCCTCAAATCAGGATGTTGTTTTAGCGATAGACAATGCCGCCGTCCGTTAAAATGGATTGACCCGTAATATAGTCCGAATCATTACTTGCCAGAAAAGCAACTAATGCGGCTACATCGTCTGGTGTTTGGGCTCTACCTAAAGCAATACCTTCCACATACTTTTTATAAGTTTCACCAATTGCGGCACCGGTAATTTCAGCAAAACGTTTATCGATTTCAACCCACATATCAGTTCCGACAATTCCGGGGCAATATCCATTTACCGTAATACCGTGACTGGCATATTCTTTTGCCGCAGCTTGGGTAAGTGCTCGTACCGCAAATTTGGTTGCCGAGTAAATACCGAGTAAAGCAAACCCATCGTGGCCTGCAATTGAGCAAGCATTAATGATTTTTCCTTTATGTTGACGTTGCTTAAATTTTGCAGCAGCAGCCTGTATTCCCCACAGCACGCCGCCAATATTAATATCAACAATTTTTTGGAATTCATCAGGTGTGATATCCGCAATCGCTTGTACTTGTGCAATTCCAGCGTTATTAATCATGACATCAAACCCACCAAGTGTCTGCTCAGCATGATTTATAGCGGCATACACTTGCTCGCGGTCACTTACATTAGCAATAAATATGCTCGCATTTACACCTAAAGCTTGAATTTCCTGCTGCACATCGTTCAGTTGATCTTGTTTCATATCAACTAAAGCAATATGTGCTCCTTCTTGCGCCAAGCGCAGGGCAATCCCACGGCCAATGCCTTGAGCTGCCCCAGTCACTAAAACGACTTTATTTTTTAATCCCTTAACCATGTTCAACTCCTGTAAATTTAGAATTTCTACATATGAATCGCTCGTTGCATTGAAGCCAAAATGGATTCATGCATGGCTTCTGATAATGTTGGATGTGGGAAAATCACTTGAGCTAAACTTTCATCAGTTGCTTCTAGATATTTCGCAATCGCAAAGCCTTGAATATGTTCGGTCACTTCATGACCCACCATATGTGCACCAAGTAATTCACCCGTTTCTGCATGTATCACCGTTTTAACGAAACCTGACGCATCTCCAATTGCCAAAGCTTTACCATTTGCAGTTAAAGAAAACTTACCGATTCGTATAGGTAGATTCTGAGCTTTTGCTGCATTTTCCGTTAAACCAATACTCGCCACTTGTGGATGTGTAAAAATACAACCCGGTATCTGGCTACGATCGAGTGAATGGACGTTTGCTACACCAGCGATTTTCTCGACACATATCATGGCTTCATGGCTTGCTTTATGGGCAAGACACGGTGCACCAGCCACATCACCGATGGCATAAAGCCCTGCTACATTGGTTTTACAATAGTCATCAATTGCCACAAAACCTTGTGGATTGAGTTCGACACCTAAATGTTCTAGTCCTAGCCCCGTGGCATTAGGCTGTACACCAATTGCCGAAAGGACACGGTCAAAAACAATCGTTTGAACGTCATTTGCCGTTTCAATCACACAGTGAACTTGACCATTTACAATTTGAATACTTTGAACGACAGCATCAGTTAAGACTTTCATTCCTTTTTGTTCAAACTGCTTTCTGACAAATTGAGCAACTTCTGCATCTTCGGTTGGTAAAATCTGCTTGGCTAAATCAATAAGCGTGACCTGACACCCCAAGTCTTGATAAAGGCTAGCAAACTCACTACCAATTGCACCTGAGCCCACAACCAGTAAACTTTTCGGTAAATCCTCTGGCACAAGCGCTTCTTTATAGCTCCAGACGTACGTTCCATCGACAGGAAGTTGAGGAACATGTCGAGCTTTAGCTCCAGTTGCCAAAATAATATGGGGTGCGCTCAAAGCCTGACTTTTACCTTGAGCATCGGTCACTTCAATTTTTTCTTTCGCCGTAAGCTGAGCACGACCATTAAAAACAGTGACGTGATTCTTTTTTAGTAAGTAATCGATACCTTGTACTAATTGAGCTGACACTTGTCTGCTATGTTGCACAAGCTTTTGAATATCAAAATCGAGTTGCGATACCTGAAAACCAAACTGTCCTGAATGTTTAAACTGTGTTGCGAGCTCTGCCCCTGCAAGCAAAGCTTTAGTGGGAATACAGCCCCAATTTAGACAAATTCCGCCTAAATGTTGCTCTTCTACAATTGCGGTTTTTAACCCGAGCTGGGCTGCACGAATTGCAGCCACATACCCACCCGGTCCCGCGCCAATCACAATTAAATCAAACTGAGCTTCTGACATGCGGGTTCTCCTACACCAAAATTAAAGCAGGGTTTTCAACAAACTGCTTAAAGCTGGCCAAGAATTTCGCCCCAACTGCGCCATCAATGACTCTGTGATCACATGACAATGTCGCTGTGACAATCTCACGAACCACTACATTGCCATTTTCGACAACAGCGCGAGATTCCGAAGCACCTAAGGCCATAATTGCACCTTGCGGTGGGTTAATAATGGCATCGAACTGTTTAATGCCTAACATTCCTAAATTTGAAATGCTAAAGCTACCACCCTGAAACTCGTCAGGTTGTAACTTGCCAGTCTTAGCACGGGTTGCCAAATCACGCATGTCATCAGAAATTTGTGCCAAAGATTTTTGATTCGCAGCTTTCACAATGGGTGTAATTAAACCGTTTGGAATCGCTACAGCCACCGAAATATCCGCTTGAGAGAACTGTAAAATTGATTGAGTCGCCTCATCAAATTGAACATTCACTTCAGGTACTTTAATCAGTGCCGCAGCAGCTGCTTTAATTAGCATGTCATTAATAGAAAGTTTGACTTGAGGAACCGTTTCATTAATCTGCTTACGTAATTTTTGCAAAGCCTCTACGTTTAGATCGACCACTAAGCGGAAATGCGGCGCATTACGTTTTGCAGCCTGTAACCGTGAAGCAATCGCTTTACGCATCCCATTCATCGCCACAGTTGTAACGGTCGATTGTGGTTGAGCTGCACATTGCACAGGTTGTTCATTTACCGACGTTGGGTTATTACGATAGTAAACTGCTTCAACATCTTCTTTACAGACGCGGCCACGAGTACCTGAAACACGGCAGTCATTTAGGTTAATGCCCCATTGTTTTGCTAAACGGCGTGCTACAGGCGTCGCTAAAATTTGGCTATCATCAGCTGTAGATTTAACCACTTTAGTTTGAGTTTGCTGCTTAACATCAGGCCATTGACCACCAGCAGCTTGTACAGCTTTCTGGATGTCTTGAACACTAATACGTCCTTCACGACCAGAACCTGTGACTTTTGCCAAGTTCACATTGTGCTTTTCTGCAAGCTTTAACGCATGCGGTGTTGTAAACAACTCATCAGATGCTTGATAGCCTTGTAATGACTCGGGTACAGCGTAGTCACCTTTAGCAGTCTTTACTGGAACTGAAGCACTTGCAGCTACAGGCTGTGGCTGTTCTGCCTTTTCAGTAACAGGTGCAAATGTTTCCGCTTTACTTTGCTCCGAAGGTGTTTCAGGGGCTTTAGCTGCTGAACCACCTAGTGATGCAATAAACTGCTCAATTTCTGCATCAGAAATTTCACTATCAGCACATACCGCAATAAGACCACCAACAGGTAAAGTATCACCATCTTTCGCTAAAATTTTACGGAGCGTTCCTGCAAAAGGCGCTTCTAATACATTGACGATTTTTGTGGTTTCAATTTCACAAATTTCATCGCCTTTATTAAAGCTATCGCCTTCTTTAATCAACCATTGGGCAATCGTGCCTTCTTCCATGGATAATCCCCATTTCGGGATCTCCAGCGTTTTAATTTCGCTCATCCTAAGCCTCCAATGTTTTTCGCACAGCTTGCTCAATACGCTCTACACTTGGAATCCATTCTTTTTCTAAAACCGGAGAGAATGGAACAGGCGTATGTGGTGGCGTTACGAGTTCAACAGGTGCTTTTAAATAGTGGAAACCTTTTTGCGCGATCAGTGCAGCCACATCATGACCAAAGCCACAGCGTGCTGCTGATTCATCCACAATAACCACACGCCCAGTTGATGCAACAGACTCTAAAATTCCTTCTTCATCCAGAGGTGAAATTGTGCGAGGGTCTACCACTTCAACCGAAATGCCATCTTTTGCCAATTTGTCTGCTACTTCATTGGCACGGTGTACCATCAACCCTAAAGCAATAATGGTCACGTCTGTCCCTTCACGGGTGTAATTTGCTACACCAAAAGGAATGGTATAGGCAGCATCTGGAACTTCGCCTTTAATGTCATAGAGCATTTTATGCTCACAGAACACCACAGGGTCGTCATCACGAATGGCCTGAATTAATAGCCCTTTCACATCATATGGGCTAGATGGAACCACAACTTTTAAGCTTGGAACCGCGGCAAATACGTTATATGGTGACTGAGAATGCTGAGCTGCCGCAGAAAAACCTGCGCCAATCATGCCACGTACAACCATTGGCGCTTTTGCTTTTCCGCCAAACATATAACGGAATTTAGCGGCTTGGTTATAAAGCATGTCATGACACACGCCATAGAAATCCATAAACATTAAATCAGCAACAGGACGTAAACCTGTTGCAGCCGCACCGGCGGCCATACCGATAATTGCAGACTCGGTAATTGGTGTATCAATCACACGTTCTGAACCAAACTCCGTCCATAAACCTTTGGTTACACCAAGTACCCCACCGAAGCCTTCAAGCTCGTTCTCTTCGGTATTTTTACCGCCGTGCCCACCACGAACATCTTCACCAACAACAAATACGGTTGGATCACGACGCATTTCTGATTCAATGGCTTCTTTAATTGCATTACGAAAACTTTTATTTGGCATCTTTACTATTCCTTTAGTAAGAGACATAGACGTCAGTAAGGAGTTGTTCTGGTTTTGGATAAGCCGCAGCACGAGCTTTAGCAACGGCGTCATCAACATTCGCCTTAGAAGCTGCATCAATCTCGTCTAACTTAGCTTCATCAATTTTGCCTTTAACTTTCTCTCGGAAAATTTTCAAAGGATCTTTATTTTCTTTGATGAACTCGACTTCTTCTTTAGAGCGAATCAAGCCAGGATCACCTTCGAAGTGGCCATAAAAACGGTTTGTAATGGTTTCAATAACACTCGGACCTTCACCACGACGTGCACGTTCAATGGCAGTTTGAGCAGCTTCATAGACGGCAAAGAAATCGGTCCCATCAACTTTAACTGCAGGTAAACCAAAACCTGCTGCACGACCAGCAATGTCCTTGCTTCCTACAGCGTAATCATGACCAGTCCCCTCACCAAAACCGTTATTTTCGAAAACGAAAATTACTGGAAGTTTAAGTACAACAGCCATGTTCATCGCTTCAAAAGTAAGGCCTTGGTTTGAACCACCATCGCCTGTAAAAGAAAGTCCGACACCACCAGTCTTTAAGGTTTTCGCTGTCAACGCCGCACCAATGGCTAAAGGAGGTCCACCACCCACAATCCCGTTGGCACCGAGCATACCTTTATCTAAATCGGCAATATGCATAGAACCGCCTTTTCCACGACATAGCCCGTCATCTTTACCGAAAATTTCCAGCATCATGGCGTGAATGTCACAGCCTTTTGCAATACAGTGTCCATGTCCACGGTGTGTTGAAGTGATATAGTCTTTGTCGGTTAAATTTTCGCAAATCCCGACTGCTACAGCTTCTTCACCACTGTATAAGTGAATAAAGCCAGGAATATCACCATTGGTATTTTCTTCGTGAAGTCGATCCTCAAATTCACGAATATCGCGCATGCGTTTATATGCTGCGAGTAATTGCTCTTCCGTTAATTGCATATCCTTTTCCTTTATTATCTTGATTATTAAAAATCAACCAAGTTTCAGCGAGAGTTATATATTTCGCTATAAATAATAAAGCTCAATTTAATTTAATATGCTATTAGACTAAAAAGTTTCAAATGGTTTTTATGGTTATTATTTTTTATTTTTCAAGAACTTGTACAGCAAAAATAAAATTAAAAAATTTTAATACATTTCATTAGCTTGTGAAACAAACCTTTAACCAACCTTTATTAATTTATAATATTAGCTGTGTACTACGCTCATTAATAAACTCCATATTCTTTATTTAAATTATAAGGATTTTTATTATATAGAGTCTAGTTGAAAATTATTTAATATAAAATGGAATTTTATATATGGACTTAAAAAGGCAAATAGAAACTGGTATTAAATTAAGAGGAGCGGATAAAGTTGCTCGCATTCCGATTAAAATTTTACCTACAGAAGAGTTACCGACTAAACCGGATTGGATTAGAGCCAAAATAACCGATTTTGAAGAAATTAACCGCATAAAAAATTTGCTACGCCAACAGAAGTTACACAGTGTTTGCGAAGAAGCGGCGTGTCCAAATTTACCGGAATGTTTTGGTGGAGGTACGGCAACATTTATGATTATGGGCGATATTTGTACTCGTCGCTGCCCATTTTGTGATGTCGCTCATGGCCGTCCAAAACCGCTAGATGAAGATGAACCTAAGCATCTTGCAGAAACAGTCAAAAATCTAAATTTAAAGTATGTCGTGATTACCTCTGTAGACCGTGATGATCTGCATGATGGCGGCGCTGCACATTTTGTAAAGTGTATTGAAGAAATTAGGAAACGTTGTCCAGAAACATTGATTGAGATTTTAGTACCAGATTTTCGTGGTCGTTTAGAGACGGCGCTTTCGACTTTGAGCTTATCGCCTCCCGATGTGTTTAATCATAATATTGAGACCGTTCCTCGTTTATATAAAGCGATGCGCCCCGGTTCAGATTATCAACATTCACTAGAGTTACTTAAACGCTTTAAAGCATATTGTCCCGATATCAAAACCAAGTCTGGCCTGATGGTTGGATTAGGAGAAATAGAGGCTGAAGTGCTTGCCCTACTCAACGATTTAAAAGACTATCAAGTCGATCTTGTCACGATTGGTCAATATCTTCAGCCTTCAAAATCACATGCGCCTATTCATCGGTTTGTAAATTTACAAGAATTTGAACGATATACCCGACACGGTAAGCGATTAGGTTTTAAAAATATTTGGAGTGGACCTATGGTTCGTTCTAGCTATTTTGCTGATCGACAATATTTCGGAGAAGAAGTGCCAAAGCCTTTTAGCCGACAAGATGTCTTATCTTAATGATTAGGCAATTAACAAAACTTATCCAATAGGATAATGGTCAAGCCTTATGAAATTATTTAAGGTAAGGAGATAACTAGGAAATAGTCACAATAAGAAAGTTATAACTATTGAGCGGCTAAGGATACGCCATTTCAATGATAAAGGAATTTCGATATGGATATGTCAGAACAATTATCATCGCCTTTAATAGATACTACCCCGTCCTTATTTCGGCCGGAATCCTCATCTCATTCTAAACAATTAGGGAAAAAACCATCACTTGACCTTGAGGCAGCGCCTTTGTTTGATCTGGGTGAGGAATGGGAACATTCATTATTTGGTCGTTCGATTCACGAGTGCCATCGCAACTTAATGCATATTGCCGAAGATGCCGATATGGCCATTGGTGTGACTGATCCTCATGGTACTCTACTTTGGACATGGAGTAGTACGCCTATGCGTTCATCTGCCGAACAAGTCCATTTTGTTGAAGGTGGACAATGGTCAACTCAAGCAGTTGGTCAAAATGCAATTGGTCTTGCCCTAAATACACATTCTGCAAGTTGTGTTTACTCACATGAAAACCAAATGAATAGTGTCAGAGACTGGGTCTGTTATGCAGCACCGATTACCGATGCGAATACAGGTCAGTTTTATGGAATTATGAATTTATCGACCAAATATCAAAAACATAATTCACTTGGAGTTTTAGCAGTAGAGCGTTGTGCTGACATTGTTAAACAAGCAATTCAGCTTCATCAGAAAAATATCTTATATATTAAAGCCTTCGGCACTCCTAAAGTTCAATATAACCAACACAGCCTTACATTGACTCAACGTCAAATTGAGATTCTGTGCATTCTAACCCTTTGTCCCGAAGGGATTAATCTTGAAGAACTTCATTATGCTTTATATGGTGATCGGCCTGTAAGTACTACCACTTTAAAAGCAGAACTTTCTCAACTCAGAAACTTAATACCCGACGTTATCGAGTCACGACCATATAGACTTAACTGCGAAATTCAATGTGATTTTTTAATGGCCGAGCAAGCCTTAAACCTTGGCTTCACATCAACTACGCTTACACTCTATAGAGGAAGTTTCTTAGCTAAATCAGAAAGTCCTTTTTTATGCGCATGGAGAGATTGTTTTGACGCTCGTTTGAGTCATGTAATTTATCAAATTGAAGATATTGATCAATTATTACGAGTGGTCAGTCGTGTACCTGACCGTGTAGATGCCGTTGAACGTTTACTTGAATTATTACCCGAAGAAACACCTTATCGAACTAAACTCTTAAAATTGCTCGAATAAAATAAAAGGGAGAATATCCATACGATATTCTCCCTTTTTAAGGCTAGATCAAGCAGAGGCTTGAAGCTGTACCCTATAGCAGTCGTCCAAAGCTAATTCATAATATCGCAGCCCTTCTTCAGCAGCATGAAATGCTTTTTGCTGCCAGTCAGGACGGTCATTACATAAGCGTTTAATCAACTCCATAGCTTCATATGGATGAAGATCATCGTAATGTGCATGAGCGCGCAACCAAGCTAAAGAACGTTTATCAATCGTGACTTCAGGATGATTAGTATAGGTATGAATACCTTTATACACCTGAATAGACCAATCTCCAGTTGCCCATTCAATCGCCAAATTTGTTGCAGCCAGACATTCTGCCAAATTGCCTCGATGACTCATATTCCATAGAAAATGGTTTACAGCATTCATAGCAGCGGGTGGTCGTACATGATCAAGTTCTTCAACTGTTAAGCCAAAACCTCCAGCCCAATCGCGATACCATTTTAAGTGTCGCTCTTCTACCTTAATATTTTGAATTAACCAATCTCGCGCTTCAGTAACTCCCGGTTCAGAAAATCCAGTCGCTTTCCCCAATGCTCCAGCCATATATGACGGGAAATGGGCGACTAATGGATAGAAATTAAGTAGAGCATAACGGAAACTATCTAGGCTCAATCCCCCATTGGCCATTTCCGTAAAAAACGGATGTTTACTCACCCGTTCTTTCGCTGGTAACAGGTCGTCCCAGAACCGTTGTGACCATCCATTATGCGGCGTAATTTCTAAATTCATTCCATATTGATTTAGAGCAGTCATTGCTAATTTTCCTATTTATATGACAGCAATCATCTGTATTTCACGCTATAAGTCTATCCGAAAATGATAAAGATACAATCGTTAATCGACCATTTGTAACTTTTTTCGATGGATTGTGGAACTTTAGATAATTATTAGGCTAATCATTGAAATGTCGTGATTTTTATCACATTTAACATAGATAAAAATCATTACTTTTTTAAAAAATCTGTATTATTATTTTGAATAAACCACACATTATATAATCAATATTTTTAGATGGAACTTTACTTAAAATAAGTCTCATTTTATGACAACTTCCAATATAGAGAGCATTAATTATGAAGTTGCAGGGTTCCAATATATTGGGACAGGAACAAATAGATTTATTAACCACACGAGGATTAAACTTTGTATGGTTTCCAAAGCAGCTTGAAACGATTTATCGTTTTCAATACCAAAACGGTGCTGCCTATGAGTTCCGCTATAGAGCGCCTATTATTTTAATATTATATATATTTTTAAGCTTTGGTATATATCAAGTTTTACCAAGTGAACAAGTTTTATCCTGGTTTAGCTATTATTGTTGGGTTGGTGTAATTGTTCTTATCGCTTGGATTTTATCATTTATTAAAAAATTAAATCAGTATTTTGATTATTATGTAGGAGTTGGCTCGGCTTTAGCGGTAGCAATTACTTTTATTTTAATTAACGTTATTGAGAATGGACAAGATAATGTTCTTTTTCATGCTGCCATGATGTATGCAATCGTTATTATTTATGGTGCTGTTGGTATGCGCTTTTATACCGCCATATTTGCTGGATGGATGGGAGGACTGGTTGGAATTTTAGTAAGCAACTACTTAAATGGTGTGATCGACTGGACGTTCTTAAACCGAACTTACACTTTTAGTAGTTTTTTGGGAATGACCCTCGCCTATGCAACGGACCGTCAACATCGAGAAAACTATCTACAAAACTGTATGATTGAGCTGAATCGCATTGAGCTCATGCAACAAGCGCAGCAGTTATCCTTACTTTCTCGCAAGATGCACTTACTAGTTTAGCCAATCGACGTTATCTAGATGAAACTTTGGATAATGAATGGCGCCGTGCATTACGACATGAAACCCCACTCACTATTATGATGGTCGATATCGATTATTTTAAAGCATACAATGACACGCTAGGACATCTCAAAGGTGATGAATGTTTAAAAGAAATCGCAATTGCTATTTCTTCTATTGCTGCTCGTAGTGGAGATTTAGTTGCTCGTTATGGTGGTGAAGAGTTTTTACTACTATTTCCAATGACAAATTCTCAGCAAGCTTTGATACAAGTCGAACGTTTAATGAATGCGATTAATAAAATTGCGATTAAACACCCATGTAGTGATGTTTCACCACACGTCACTATTAGTGTAGGAGTCGCAACCACAATTCCACGTCTAAACGATTCTATTTCTGCTTTTGTGGCACGAGCAGATCATGCATTATATAAAGCAAAAACCAATGGACGTAATCAATATAAGATTGCTGTAAACGAAGAACAAATTGTAGATTTGACTTAAAATGGAAAATAACTTTTGGCTAGTGATTAAATTATTTGTTTTTGATATTACTCTTTTAAATTAAAATAATAAAAGATCCCTCTATTTAGCTTTTCCATCCGTGGTAAAGCTAAAATGTAATCTAGATTTAATATGTACTAAATATTTTTGTTTAGTTCTTAATATTAAATTAAGAATGATTTAGTTAAGATTAATACATACCTACTCTAAGCTAAAAAATTCCAGTTCATCAGAATTCTCCTTTTAACTTCTTCCAAAGTTTATTTATAAAATAGAGCAATAAGTTTTGCTCCATCCTTAGAGGTGTTGTCTGAACAACTTCATTTGAAAATGGCAATATCGAGACAATATTCTCATGTATCGTTTCATAGTTCGGATAAGCCTCTTTTTTAATAATCTCTATAATTTTTTGTATTTCATCTACAGATAAGTTCAAGAATTTTTTAATTTCTTGGACTGTCTTTGATTCAATAGATAATAAAGCACAAACTCTAGTTACATTAACAATTTGCTCTGCATGAATATTTTTAAAGTTTGGATAACAAACAAGTTTATATAGAATTTTTGTCTCAAACGGATCTGTAGCAGTTATATTTCCTATTCGTTCTCGATAAGATTTTTTAAAATATTCATTATTTTCAATTTCTAATAAAATTTTTAAAAGCTCCTGATACCTTAATGGCCTCTTTAATCCATATTGATAACCTTTTAAAAGCTCAGGATTATTACTTAATACAATTTTAATTTTTTTAGGAAGAAGAATATTTGTATAGCCGCTGTCTAAATCAATAATATATATATCTGGGTTATCATCACTATATATCCAATTTTCAGATAGCTGAGAGGATAAAGATAAGTCATGAATAACTTTTATCATTGCCTCTAAGTTTTTAGGCAATAGTTTATCCTTTGACATACAGCCAATTCTATATGTACATTGATTCATTGATATTTCCCCAATTTCAATGATGACTTTGAAAATTATTTGTTTAAAGTAATAAAATTTAAATATGTAATAAACTTATATAAAACTAATTTGAATAAAATTAGCTTTAAGATATAAATATCATGAGCAAGTATAAAATTAATAAGACTTTAATTTCTTACTTAAGCAGATAAATATATTCAGAAATAAATCGCGCGTATTATATTTATATAGAGATTATAAGACAAGGAAATAATTTAAAATTTAATAGAGCCCAATGTGATAAAAAATTAAAGCCCCCAAGTTTAAGTTAAATATGGGGGCTTAATTTACTACAGTCAGAATTATGACTATGGTTCAATTGGTGCAAACGGTGGAACAACATCTGCATTTTGTGCACGATGGCGTAGGAAGTGATCCATTAGGACAATAGCCAACATTGCTTCTGCAATTGGAGTTGCTCGTACACCTACACATGGGTCATGACGGCCTTTAGTCAATACATCAGTATCTTCACGGCTTAAATTAATCGTTTTACCTGGTGTTGTAATACTTGCAGTTGGTTTTAATGCAATGGCAACTCGAATGGTCTGACCACTCGAAATACCGCCTAAAATACCGCCTGCATGGTTCGCTAAGAAGCCATTACTCGTCAACTCATCACGTGTTTCATGACCAAATTGCCCAGCAACTGCGAAACCATCCCCGATTTCAACACCTTTAACCGCATTAATGCTCATCATGGCATGAGCAATGTCAGCATCTAGGCGATCAAAAACAGGTTCCCCCCAGCCTACAGGAACTTTTTCAGCTAAAATTTCTAGCTTAGCCCCGCAGCTTGTACCTTGTTCACGTAAAGACGTAACCAATGCTTCAAAACGAGGAACAGCATCTACATCACCACAGAAAAATGGATTATTTGGAACTTCATTCCAATCCAGTTTTTCGGCAACTTCATTACCAATTTGTGTGACGTGACCGCGAATCAATACACCAAATTTTTCTGCTAAATATTTTTTAGCAATAGCACCCGCTGCAACACGCATCGCAGTTTCACGTGCACTCGAACGACCGCCACCACGGTAATCACGGAAACCATACTTTTGTGTATAGGTGTAGTCCGCATGACCCGGTCTAAAAGTCTGAGCAATATTGCCGTAATCTTTCGATTTTTGGTCAGTATTACGAATGAGTAAACCAATTGGCGTACCAGTAGTTTTACCTTCAAACACACCAGAAATAATTTCAACCTGATCAGGTTCTTTGCGCTGAGTCGCAAATTTTGATGTACCCGGCTTACGGCGGTCCAGATCTTTTTGTAGATCTTCTTCGGTTAACTCAAGACCAGGTGGCACACCATCAACAATTGCCATTAAGCCAACGCCATGAGACTCACCACATGTCGTTACACGAAAGAGTTGTCCAATACTGTTCCCTGCCATATGTACAACTCCTTATGCTTGTTGCTGTTCAAATAGTTTTCTATAACGACGACATTGTTCTGCGGTTAAAGCAAAAATGCCAGAACCACCTTTTTGGAAAGTAAGCCAGTTGAAATCAATCGTATTGAAGTTTTGGCGCATGGCCCATTCAGAGTTACCCACTTCAATGACAATTAAACCATCTTCAGTTAAATAATCTGCTGCTTGAGCAAGCATTTTACGCACGAGGTCTAAACCATCTTGGCCTGCTGCCAATGCAAGCTCAGGTTCGTGTAAAAACTCTTCCGGTAAGTCAGCCATATCTTCGGCATCAACGTACGGAGGATTACTTACAATTAAATCGTACTGGTTTTCAGCTGGAATCTTGGCAAATAAATCAGATTCAAGTAACGCAACTTGATATTGCTTATTGTGGTGTTCAACATTAATCGATGCTACTTCTAAGGCTTCTTTAGAGATGTCCGTTGCATCCACTTCCGCATCTGGGTATGCATAAGCCAAAGCAACAGCAATACAACCAGAACCTGTACACATATCTAAAATACGCTGTGGAGTTTTAGGTTTTGCATTTTCTGGCAGGTTGTTAAGTGCTTCACGCATTTGACCATTTTCATCTAAGCAATATGGTGCAAAGCGCTGTTCAATTAATTCAGCAATTGGTGAACGCGGAATAAGTACGCGCTCATCCACATAAAATGGCTTATTAAAGAAGTAAGCTAAATTTAATAAATAAGAAGTCGGAATACGGTCATTAATACGACGTTCTAACAAACTTAAGAATTCTGCTTTTTCACTTGGCAAAAGCTTAGCATCTAAAATCTCTGAGTCTGCTGACCATTCAAGAGATAAGGTTTGTAAAACTAATGCAGAACTTTCTGCAAAATAATCTTCAGTACCTTGTCCTAAATGTGCATCATGTTGACGTAATGCTGATACCCCAAAGCGAATAAAATCTCGAATTGTAGATAAATTTTCAGCAGCTTCCTGTAAATGTTCAGGGCTAATCGTCGGTCGCTCCACTTAGGCGTCTCCAAAGGCAAATTTTGCAAAGTGACTATTCTACTGAGTGAGACAAAGCAACGCAACGCTTTGCCTTGTGAAGCAGTGTTTTACACACCTATCTCTAACAATCACAGCTTAAAATCAGAATACTTTGTTTTAATTAAGAAATAATGAACTTTTAACCAGGTATAGATTTCGCCTATGAAATAAAAAAGCGGTCAATATTTAAAGACCGCTTTTTGTGTTTAGTTGGTTTAAAGCTTAAGTTTTTCTGCCACATAATCCGAATCTTTGTCTCCACGACCAGAAAGATTAACCACAATCATGGTTTCTTTCGACAGCTTTGATGCTTCTCGTATTGCCCATGCGACAGCGTGTGAGCTTTCAAGCGCAGGAACAATTCCTTCTACACGAGATAAGGTCATAAAAGCATCCAAACATTCTTGATCAGTTGCTGTGCTATATTCAACACGGCCTAAATCTTTTAAGAAACTATGCTGTGGCCCAACACCAGGATAATCCAATCCTGAAGCAATAGAATGCACGGGTAATGGTTCACCAGCTTCATTTTCAAGCACGTAACACGCCATACCATGAATTTGACTTGGTTTACCTAAGGTTAAAGTTGCCGAATGCATGTGAGTTTCTAAACCATGTCCTGCTGGTTCAACCCCAACCAATTTCACATCCGAATCATTTAAAAATGCCGTAAAAGCACCGATTGCATTTGAACCGCCACCAACACATGCAACAACATAATCTGGGTTTTTACCAAAACGATGATGCGTCTGCTCTTTAATTTCATTGCCAATAATCGATTGAAAATCTCGAACCATTTTTGGAAATGGATGTGGTCCAACCACAGAACCAATTGCATAAATAAAGTTTTTAGGGTCTTTTAAATATTCTTCAAACGCGCTATCTACAGCATCTTTTAAGGTTGCTGTACCACGTGTTACTGAAACTAAATGAGCACCCAAAATTTTCATTTTGACCACATTAGGGTGTTCTTTTTCAATATCGACTTGTCCCATGTGAATTTCACATGGAATACCAACTAAAGCACAAGCCGTGGCTAAAGCAACGCCATGCTGTCCCGCACCTGTTTCAGCAATAACTTTCTTTTTGCCCATATATTTGGCAAGAAGAGCCTCACCTAAACAGTGATTAATTTTATGGGCACCCGTGTGATTTAAGTCTTCACGTTTTAAATAAATTTGTGCACCGCCTAACTGCTCAGAAAGACGTTTTGCGTGAAATAAAGGACTTGGACGACCTACATAATTTGTAAAGAGGTCTGATAGTTCATTTTGAAATTCTGGTGTATGGCGAATTTCCTCATAAGCAACATTAATTTCATCCATTGCTTCTTTTAAATGCGGAGGAATAAATTGGCCTCCATATTCACCAAAAAATCCCTGTTCATTTGGCAAAGCAATACCATTAATTTGATGTTGCATATCATCCCTCTTTTTAAATTATTAAAGTTATCAAGTTTATCGAGAAAGGTAGCGTGTTAAGTCCTCAATGCCTTTTAAGGTCATTGGATACATATGGTTTTCAAAAATCTCTTTAATCCAACCAATGGTTTGAGTGTAATGCCAATACCCTTCAGTTTCAGGGTTTAACCATGCTGTTTTATCAAAATGTTGACGTAGGCGACGTAACCAAACCTCACCTGTTTCATCATTCATATATTCAACCGAGCCACCTACCGATTTCAGCTCATACGGTGCCATACTGGCATCACCTACGACAATTACACGATAGTCGCGTCCGTAAGTATGGAACAGATCCCACGTATTCATACGCGTTGCTGTTCTTCGGTAGTTATCTTTCCAGACATAGTCATAGAGACAATTATGGAAATAAAAGTATTCGAGTGTCTTAAACTCACTTTTAGCAGCACTAAAGAGTTTTTCGCATTGAGCAATATGAGCATCCATCGAACCGCCCACATCGAACAACATCAGTACTTTTATTCGGTTTCGACGCTCTGGCACCATCTGAACATCCAAGATACCTTGTTTGGCTGTTTCTCGAATAGTTCCATCAACGTCTAACTCTTCAGCTGCGCCTTGGCGAGCAAATTTGCGTAAACGTCGTAACGCAATTTGCATCTGACGAGTTCCAAGAACTTGGTCATCATCTAGATTTTGGTATTTCCGCTGTTCCCAGACTTTAACCGCCGAACGTTTACGCCCCGGCCCACCAATTCTGACGCCTTCTGGATGGTCACCAAAAGCTCCAAAAGGTGAAGTTCCACCTGTGCCAACCATACGGTTACCACCTTGGTGTTTCTTATGCTGTTCGCGTAAACGTTCTTCTAGCATTTTCATCAGTTCTTCTAAAGAACCTGCTTTTTGGAGTTCAGCTCTTTGCTCTGGTGTTAAATGCTTTTCGAGAAGTTCTAAATCGAACCAGTCTTTTGGTAATTTATGAACTTGCTTAAGCAACTCATCGATATCAAAAGTTTCAATACCATCAAAGTAATCTTTCATGGCACGATCAAACTTATCAAAAAATCGCTCATCTTTAACTAAAATAGTTTTAGCAAGCTGATAGAACTCTTCTTGGTCGGCAAAAACCAAACCTTCACTCACCGCACGGTTTAGATCAATGAGTTCACGAGTGGTAACTGGAACACCATATTTACGTAAGGTGTAAAATAACCGCACAAACATGGGTTACTCCCTCCCTTAACGTCGAGACATAAAAGCCAAGCGTTCGAGAAGTTGTACATCTTGCTCGTTTTTGATGAGAGCACCATATAAAGGTGGAATAGCTTTAGAGGTATCTCGATTACGTAATACATCTTCAGGCATATCATCTGCCATGAGTAAGCTTAACCAATCAATTAACTCAGAGGTTGATGGTGGTTTCTTCAAATTAGGAATTTCACGTAGTTTAAAGAAAACCTGTAAAGCTTCGTTTACTAGTGTTGCAGAGATATTTGGGAAATGAACCGCAATGATTTCTCGCATTGTGGCTTCATCTGGAAACTCAATATAGTGGAAGAAGCAACGACGCAAGAATGCATCTGGTAATTCTTTTTCATTATTTGAAGTAATAATTACAATTGGGCGTTGCGTTGCCGTAATTGTTTCATTCGTTTCATAAACATAAAAAGACATTTTATCGAGTTCATGCAACAAGTCATTTGGAAACTCGATATCGGCCTTATCAATTTCATCAATTAATAATACGCAACGCTCTTCACTGGTGAAAGCTTCCCACAATTTACCGGGTTTAATGTAGTTCTTAATATCGTAAACTCGGTCATCACCTAACTGGCTATCTCTTAAACGAGAAACTGCATCATATTCATACAACCCTTGCTGTGCTTTAGTTGTAGATTTGATATGCCAAGTAATCAGTTTTAAACCTAAACTTTGTGCTACTTGTTCAGCAAGTAAAGTTTTACCCGTGCCCGGTTCACCCTTAATCAGTAAAGGCTTTTGCAAAGCACGAGCTGCTTTTACAGCAAGCTTAAGACTATCAGTCGCGATATATTGATCTGTACCGGTAAAATGTTGGGTATCAGCAGACATGTAAAGACCTTATTTTTCTATTTCAATGGTTAGATGGAACGCATGCTTTTGTTTGTTGAATATTTTGACCAACAATATCCAATCACCAAACCTAGACCAACTACAAACAGAATTAAAGATAAATTTGACCAAATTAACGGACTATCTTTAGTTAAAACACCAAAAAGAAGTCCAAAAATAGCAGGTGCTACAGATGCATTCGGTCCTTCAGACACTGTTGGTGTAACTAAAATAGCAAATACAATCAACCAGCTAATTGCACCAAAAGTGGTAGGAAGACGGCGCATTAATCGCCACCAACACCACAAAGCAATAATAGCGCCTATTCCATAAGCTGTTAAAGCAATAACACCTTCAGGAATAACATCCAAAAAAGAGAATAACTGATTCATTATTCCAGTTTGATCTTCACGCACCACGTAAGCCCTCTGGTTCAACTGCATTCGGGTTAATTAACCCTTCTGGCGGCATCTGAATAAAGAAACCTTTTGTTTGTAATGAGTCTAAAACATGTAAAACATTAACACGCGCCAATTTACGTGTTGGAGCCAACTCTAAATGCATGACAAACGTTGCACGACCAAACGCTTGTAAAACAGCTTCAGGAACATTTTCAAACGGATCAGCTTGTTCCGTATTGTCAGGATAGTTTGGACGAGCAATATACATGTACATTTCATCTTTTTTGCTCGATCTATAAATATCACAGTGCATTTCAAATCAACTCTTGAACTAAGGACAGCATACATGAAAAAAAACGACATACACACGCAGGTTTGTTTACGCATCAGTCGTTTTTTTAATTCTTGAGAAATATTAACCTACAACATTGATTAAGGTCGATAATAACTTTGTTCCAAACAGGTGCTAGCTTTTGTAAAAACAATATAAGTTTCTGATTTTAAATATTAAAATGCAAAATCTATTTTATTGAAATAAAAACCAGTTTTAGGACTTTTAAAAAAGTATTCATCATCAAATACTTGATAATAGTAGTCTTGCAAGATTTATACTTAAGCTATCAAAAATAATAAATTTCTTTTTCACCTATTTAAGAATACACACTTGAGTAAAACTTTTAACTACTTCACTACACATCACCAGATGTTACTTAACTCGTTTAATAGCGAGATATGTTTCAATAATAAGTATCTTGTTCATAGATATGGAGGATGAACTTATGCCTCGTGGTGATAAAACTGCTTATACAGCAAAGCAAAAACGTCAGGCCAAACATATTGTTGAGAGTGAAGTAGATAGAGGCCATTCTCAAGAAGAAGCCGAACGAATTGCATGGTCTACCGTCAACAAACAAGATGGTGGCGGTAAGAAAAAGTCCCATTAATATATAAAAATAAATACTTCTTTAGCCCAAACTAAAGAAGTATTTCTTATTTAAGGACGTGTTAATTTTTTTCTAGAAGACGCGAGAGCTTTTTATATAGTCATCGCTTACTTGATTTAAGGCACTCAAAATAGCGCTATCATCTTGACTTAATAAAGCCTCATTAAGACTTTCCATATAAGCGATGAGTTGGGTTTTAGAAGTATGGGCAAATTCGGTCGTTACAGCTTCATCTTCATATAAGATTACGTAACTACGTGCGAAACCGTAGATTAGGTAAACTGCTGCTTTTTCTTTTGTATCTTGAGATTCTTTAAGAGACTGCTCACACGCATTTTTTAAGTCTTTAAATGCATCTGTACCAGTAGATTGATTTTTGAAAGATAAAAGTATTGTTTGGAAGTTCATATCCATATTCCACTCAAAAAGTAAAGCTACAGAACAAGATAGAACCTGTCAAATAATATACTGATTAATATAAATTTAATTGTAAATAAATTTATATTTAACTTCTTTTGGCTCACGATAAATCATGCAATAAAAAAATCACTCCTTTTTAAGAGTGGTTTTTTAAAACAATCATTCATTAGAAGCTTATTTCAATTGTGATCGTGGTACCAGAGTGCTCAATATTAGTTGAGACATTAAAACCTCTACTTCTAAGTTCCTCTTCAACCAATGTAAGATGATCAGGACTTATAGCATCAACAGGAAACCAGAAAGTTGCTTTTCGTTTCCCCTCCTTAGATTCAGACTCAGTACCAGTTAAAATTTTTTCCAATATGACGTCTTGATTTATTTTAAAGTTTTTAGCATTTTGACGAGCTTGTTCAGCATTAAAGTTATTAAGCATATTTATCTCTCTAATTATTAATTTATCTAATTTTATATCATAAAAAGGCTATATAAGTTTTAGTGTTGTGTAGTTAAAACCAATCAGAGATATAGGTTTATTGATTGAATAAACTTTCCACCCATTCGATAAATTTTCTGGCATTTCTATTTTTAAGATCCTCCTTATTTGGAATGTAGTAACACAGCTTTGATTGAACGGCTTTAGTTTTAAACTCCTGTAAAAGATTCGCCTTAACAAACCTTTGGGTAAGTGTAGTAGAGCAAAATACTAATCCATTGGCAGATAAAGCCTCGTGTATCCCAAAAATTTCCTGATCAAATTTCTTAATCGTCACCCTATCTTGGTTCCATTCATTTTCCTCAAGCCAAGCCTCTAGTGGTGGGCTTGATAACGCCTTATTTTTCCATTCTGTCGTAAATAAAGTTATTGGTTCACTAGAACATTTAAGCAGATCAAGTTTAGGTGAACCAAATACATTAAAAGACTCATATTTAACAATATCTTGAGACTGGACCAAAGATACGTCGCCATATCGAATAGGTAATGTATATAAGTGATTATCTAAAGTTTCGCCTGTAGAAAACTCAACAGATATATTGGGATGCAATTGATAAAATTCATTTATTGAAGGAATTAGCAGCATTGCAGCTAGTGAAGACGTACTAGCGACTCTTACTATGTTTCCATTTACTGTTATTTCATCTAGTGCATCTTCAATTTTACGAAATCCTTCAGAAATTGCTCCAGCAAGTCTTTGCCCTGTCGTTGTAAGGGTTATTTTCCTTACCTGTCGATGAAATAAATCAACATTTAATCTGCTTTCTAGATTCGCAACATGATGTGAAATTGCAGTCGGTGTAAGCGAGAGTTCTTCAGCAGCCAACTTAAAACTACCCAATCGAGCGGCTGATTCAAATGCTTTAAGTGCTTGCAAAGAAACTTGCATGTCTCCTCCCCATTTACAATTATAGATGAACTAAAATCATCTATAATTGTAATTTTCTCGTTTGTCTACTTATGTTTTAAAACTCAAAATAAATTAAATCCTAACTTTTCTGGAATTAATGATGAGTAAAATATTACATATAGATGCTAGTGTCAGAGCTGCGATTAACCCCAACCCAAATCACAATTCTATTTCAAAAAATATTGCCAGTCGGTTGATCAACTCTTGGAAACAACAATTGTCTATAGATGAGTATATTTATCGTGACGTAGGAATGAATCCACCACCCTTTATTAATCAAGACTGGATTGATGCTGTATTCACACCTGACAATAAAAGGACCGAAGCTCAACGTGATGTTTTATCTATATCAGATCAATTAATAGCAGAAGTTTCGAGCTCAGATATTCTTGTAATTTCTTCACCTATGTACAATTACGGCATGCCTGCTCAACTGAAAGCATGGTTTGATCAAATTATTCGTATCAATAAAACATTTGATTTTGACCTAGCTCGTGGAGACTTTCCCTTACAACCTCTTTTAACTGGAAAAATTTTAATTATTATCACTTCCAGCGGTGAATTTGGGTTTGAGAAAGATGGGATTCGGCATGATATGAGTCATCTTGTACCCCACATTCGTACACTGAGCAAATATTTAGGCGTAGAAAAAATTTATGAAATTACTTCTGAGTATCAAGAGTTTGGAGATCATAGGCATATAGAGTCATTAGAAAATGCTTTTCAAAAAGCTGAAGAAGTTGTTTCTAAACTTGCTGATTCATTTAGATAATATCTGTAGATTTTAATACTCATTTTTAAATTTCATAAAATTAAGTTACTTTAACTAAGCCATATCATTAAAAATAAAAAAGCCTACCCAATTGGGTAGGCTTTTCATTTCTGCACCGAAACAAACTTATAGTTATATATTATATAAATTGAAGTTGTTTTTCTTAAATCCAAGAATATACAGACCTGTATGTTTAATCAATTGAATTTTTCTCATTATATAAGTTAATTTAATTCATTATTGAAATTTCAAATTATATTTACTTTATTACATTATTTTATGAATTTTATCAGGCTAAATAATTATTTAGATAAACTACAGAAAATCTATTTTTTGTATACTTAGATATTATAATTAGCTCATTTTAATAATTAATTAAAAATTTAACAGAATAATTATGCTTTAGTTAAAAAGGCTCATCATATGATGAACCTTTAAATTTCTAATTATTTATTGCATTTTAAATAGATAAACTTTGTTTTTCTTCTTGAAACAACTGGATTAATGGTTGCGTTAATAACTCATAACGCCATCCTAATAGATAGTCAGGTAAATCCTGTTCATCCCCTTGACATAGAACATGTTGATGAATGGCGTTTAACCATTTTTTTCTCAACAACACTTCTTTAGGAATAGAAGTCTCATTTATTGCATGAGCAAGTACCATATCCATTTTATTTAAAGTCTCTTTAGACGTAATCTTAAATGGTTTTGCAATCTTTGATGGCCATTTGCTTTCGACTGGCAAATCTTTAAGAAGTTCTAAAATCGTTTTGCCGTACTCGCGAACTACGTTTGGACGAATATCTTTAACTTGCGAAAGTTGAAAGCTATTGCGAGGGTTTTTTTCAACCATATCAATCATGGTTGAATTTCTAAGAATAAAACTGCGTGGCTGATTCGTTGCTTTCACAATGTATTCACGCCATTCACTTAAATTTTGTAATTGCATTAGCTGACGACGTGAGTGACGATAATTTCCCACATCGGTATATAGTAATTCGTTAGGGGTTTCACTAATGATTTCTTTAGTTAGACTACTACAGTCCTCAAGAACATAGTTATAAAGCCCTTTCTGCTTAAGCTGTTCTTGAATATGATGAGCTAACTTCATTAGATACAAAACATCGTTAGCAGCATAACAAAGTTGTTGAGGAGATAAAGGTCTAGCTAACCAATCAGATCTGGTCTGATCTTTTTCAATATCAATATCAAGACAAAGTTTTAAAGCACCTTGGTAACTCACTTGCAGGCCATGACCTAAAAAAGAAAGGCCCACTTGAGTATCAAATACATTAAGCAAATCTTCTTGATCAGCATAATGATAGATTAAATCAATATCTTCTCCACATGCATGAAAAATGTTTTGCTGCGCGAGGAAAATCTTTTTCCAAAACTGGCTTAGATCTAATGAAACACCATCCAACAGATAGACATCACCATTTACATTGACTTGGCATACTCCAAGTTTAGGCCAGAGTGTGTCAACCTTAATAAATTCTGTATCAAGTCCATATATTGAACATTGATCCATTTTTTGAAGAACATCAACCAATTCGGTTTGCTGTTGGATAAACTGAAACATGCTTTCTCAAGTATTGCAAAGAGTGCTTTAAACTCTGGTATATATAACATAGAAGCAGAAAAATGCTACTTAATCCTTTATGAATACTCTATTTTTGAACAATTTTTCGAAAATAGATAATTTTTTGATCTTTTAATTGTACTTTTTAAATTTATCTCCAAATGTTCTTTATTTAAAATTTATAAGACCTTTTTCATTCTTATATTCATATTTTATTTAAACGATCTTTAATAATAAAAGACAGAATAATATTTATGTTTAATAACTGAATTTAATTAATAAATTTAATCAAATTGATAGTACATTCATTAATGAAATAAGCATCGGAATGCTTATTTCATTCTCATGCGGTTATGCACTGCCTGACTTAAAGTATGACTATCTACGTATTCGAGTTCACCACCCTGAGGTACACCTTGAGCAATACGCGTCATTTGTATTGGTAAATGTTTAGTCGCCTCTACCAAATAATGGGCTGTCGCTTGTCCTTCTACAGTCGCATTAGTTGCCAAAATGACTTCTTCAATAGTACCTTGGCTTAGACGCTGAATGAGATAAGGAATACCAATTTCTTCCGGACCAATACCATCTAATGGAGAAAGATGGCCACCTAAAACATGGTATTTTCCACGAAAGCTACCGCTTTGCTCAATCGCCATCACATCCGCTGGTGATTCAACCACACACAATAACTGATCATCTCTGTCAGTTGAGGCGCAAATATCACAAATTTCATGTTCAGTCAGAGAATGGCAGACACTGCATTCATGTATATAACTTGAAGCCTCATGTAAAGCATGCGCTAATGCAAATGCCCCTTCTCGATTTTTCATCAAAAGATGTAAAGCCATACGTTGAGCCGACTTCGGACCAACGCTTGGCAATATACGTAAAGCTTGAACGAGTTGTTCAAATCTATCGCTAAACACTGAATTTCCTTAGAACATGCCCGCTAAGCCAGGTGGTAAACCCATACCAGAATTTGCTTTTTGCATTTTTTCTTCAGAAATCACTTCTGCTTGACGCACAGCATCATTTACTGCAGCAGCAATTAAGTCTTCAATCATGTCTGGTTCATCTTGAAGTAATTCTGGATTAATTTCGATACGTTTTACGATATAACGGCCAGTCATTGTGACTTTAACCAAACCACCGCCCGCTTCAGCGTGTACTTCAGTTTGAGCAAGCTCTTCTTTAGCCTTTTTTATATTTGATTCCATATCTTTTTGCATGCGCTGCGCTTGCTGCATAAGCATATTGATATTCATAAACCTAACTCCGTATCTCTATCAAATATTTCAAGTATTATTGATAGTCACATAACACTGCAAAACTTAAACTCTTTCTACTCCCCCTATAGATCATCAAGATCATTGAGGTTAGTACGTTTAAATCAAAATTAATCCGTAATTCTGACACAATAAATCAATGTTTTCTATTGGTATCTATGAAACTATTTTCTATGGTCAATCCACTATAAAGCTTTTATATAAAAAACTTTTGATGAATAGAAAAAAGTAAAATTTAGAAAAGTTACTGGGCAGCCTGTAGACTTTTATTGTTTATTTTATATTCACTTAAAGGAACTTTCTTGAACGAAGTATTGGCTTTTTCTATTGAAAGATCAGCATCTTGAACGGATTTGTTTGCATCATTAATTAATAATACAGTTTCACTGATCTGTGTCGGTTCATCTTTTTGAGCAAATACTTTATATCCAACCAGTCCAATTGCCCCTATCGCAACTAAAATAATTATTGGTTTAAGCATGACTAAAGACTCTCTTTGTTATTTTTATTAAATTTAGAACTTTTATACGTTGAAATTTTAGACTGATTTATAACAATACGTAGACTTTTTATTGCTATTGTTGCTTATTAGTAACACAAAAAAGCCACATTAAAATGTATGTGGCTTTTCCATAACAAACATAATTTAATTAGATTAAATCTAATCCACGCGAGATATCACCAATAATGTCATTAATATCTTCTAGACCAACAGAAACACGAATTAGACCTTCTTGAATACCAGCTGCTTCTTTTGCTTCAACAGAAAGTTTGCCATGAGTTGTGGTTGCTGGATGGGTAATCGTCGATTTCACATCACCTAGATTACCTGTAATCGAGATAAACTTAGTATTATCAATAACCTTCCACGCACCTTCACGCTCGCCTTTAACAACGAAGGATACAATACCGCCAAAGCCATTTTGTTGTTTAGCAGCAAGTTCATGACCTTCATGAGCAGGTAAACCAGCGTAGTAAACCTTCTCTACCTTTTCATGTGTAGATAACCATTCTGCAAGAATTTGAGCACTCTCACAGTGTGCTTTCATACGTAAACGTAAAGTTTCTAGACCTTTTAAGAAAACCCATGCATTAAATGGGCTCATTGATGGTCCAAGCGTACGAACAACACCAAAAACTTCTTCTAACAACTGATGATTACCAACAACAGCACCACCTAATGCACGGCCTTGGCCATCTAAGTATTTAGTCGCAGAGTAAATCACAAGATCCGCACCAAACTTGAGTGGTTGCTGCAAAACAGGTGTACAGAAACTGTTATCAACCGCAAGTAATGCGCCATTCGCATGGGCGATATCTGCTAACGCTTGTATATCTGCAATCTCAGCTAGAGGGTTAGACGGTGACTCAACAAAGAAAAGTTTGGTTTCAGGACGTACAGCATTTTTCCATTCATCTAAATCACATAAATCAACAAATGTAATGTCTACACCAAACTTGGCAATATATTTTTCAAATAAGGCAACAACTGAACCAAAAACTGCTCTTGAGCAAATAACATGATCACCCGCTTTTAGGTATGCCATAGCAACTGATAAAATTGCGCCCATTCCAGAGCTCGTCGCTACAGCTCGTTCAGTACCATCTAAAGCTGCTAAACGTTTTTCGAACATCGATACAGTCGGATTAGTAAAACGAGAATAGATATTTCCTTGAACCTGACCAGAAAATTTTGCTGCAGCTTCAGCCGCATTTTCATATACAAATGATGAAGTCAAAAAAATCGGTTCGCCATGTTCGCCTTCAAAACTACGAGTATGTCCGGTACGAATGGCTAAAGTATCAAGTTGGTATTCTAAATCATCAGACTGGTTCATTAAATGTTCGCCTTTACTGGTCATGTACTAAAAAACTAACATCATTTTGAGTGTCTAGGGTATTTAAGGTCAAGGTAAACCTTAAAATTATCGCTTAGACTTTATTCAACTTTAGTAAATAGTTGGTAAAAGCAAGATGAAACGCTTAAAGTCCCTTGTCTCTGAACAAAGTCAAATCAAGCACCTCTCTACCCGACTATTTCACCCACAGACATTAGTATTATCACAAAGCACTCCGTTTGAAGTGATTGGTGAATTCAATCAAACCCGTATTCGTTATTACGCCGCTAACCAAAAACAATTTAAAGAACCTTTGGTATTTGTTGCTCCTTTAGCTATTAATATGGCGATATATGATTTATACCCTTATCGTTCTCTTATTAAATACTTCCAAAATGCTGGTTTTGATGTCTATTTGGTAGATTGGGGCCGTTTAAAGTTTAAGGACAGACATCTTAACTTTTTATCATTTATTGAAGATTTCATTCCTAAAGCCATACAACTTGTCAGAACACACTCTGGAAGTGAACAAATCTCGCTTCACGGATGGAGTATGGCAGGTATATTCGTCACTTTATATACAGCGCATAATCATCCAAATTATGTTAAAAATCTTATTGTTCTTGGTAGTCCAATAGACAGTTATGCTTCTGGCTATATTGGGAAACTCTATCGAACCATAAACAACACGATTGGCCGCAATAAAAAAATTCAAGACCGTATTTACTATGGACTACCAAAACGTCTGATTCATAGCCCAGGAATTTTAAATTCTTTAGGTTTCAAAATTCTCGACCCTAAAGGCTGGTTCGATGGTCATATTCAACTACTAAAAAATCTTAATGATCTTCAGTTCGTACAAGAGCATGCCACTCTAAGTAGCTTTTTAAATAATATGATTGATTACCCAGGTGGAATTAATCAGGACATGTTGTTCAATGTTTGGTTGCAAAATCCATTGAAGCGCGGCTTTATTCAGTTAAAAGATAAAAAAATTGAATTAAAAAATATCGACTGTTCTCTCTTAGTGGGCGCTGGTCGTAGTGATCAATTGGTTACCGCTGATGCAGCTCAACCATTAAGCCAGTTAACCAGTAGCCAAGATGTTACGTTTACTCTCATCCCTGGCGGACATTTGGGCCTCATGTCGAGTCAGGCAAGTGCATTGGAGTTCTGGCCACAACTAGCAAAATGGCTCACCGAACGATCAACGCAAATTTAAGAATGAGGTCATAATTCAATCCATTGCTTTTATTGGCTTGGCTACAATAAGCCCTCGTGTAATGGTGCATTTACCAAAAATATTATTGTTTTAATAGAAAATTATTATTTTCACTATGAAGGCACTTTATTAACTTTTTTATAATCAGATGATTTAAAGTAATTTACAATCATCTGTGCACTTTTTTCAGAAGAGGCCTTGGCCTGCTCCAGTTTTGTTACATAAGGATTAGTCACTATACAGCTCGGAAGTAAACTATTTGTAAGCGGTGGAAACTTTTCTCTTCCACCTACAGTAATTTTTTCGATAAAACTCGCTAACCACATAATGTACTCACTTTTATTCTTATAAATTGGCATTAAGCTGATATCAAGTTTAACTGAACATTCCTTTGCAGGTTTATTTAAACATTCTTCAAAATCAATAAAGTTATATTTTAGTTTGTACGAAGTGTCTTTTATCTCTTGCCGGATAATACTAACTAAGCTATTCAAGTGCCCAATTACATCCTCGGAGAAAAGTTTTTCTTCTTCGAACTTTTTATAAACTTTTTCAGCAATTAGTAAAAATTGTGACATCACCTATTCCTTCAATATTTAGTCTTAACGAATGACTAGATCCTTTAAGGAAGTATGATGAATATACTATTACTATGTGTAAGGGTATGAGGGTAGAAAGTAACTATCAGGGCAATTATGAAAGCAACATTTATACTATATCACAAAATCCAAATATAAGGCGAACTTATTCTCAATATAAAATACTAAATTTTAATGATTCGAAATAACTTTAATAAAAAAAGCCCATTTCATTTGGAGAAATGGGCTATAAAAACAAAAACTATCAAACGCAGCAATTAAGGGGCATATAATAAGACTTTAAATATGTAAAATCAATACATCTTTCAGGTGAATTTTAATCTTAAATAAAAGTCGAAAATAATTTTATCTCTGTTTCAATAAGAGAAGTCCATTTCCGTCTAAAATAAATGGGCCTAGTGAATTCCACCTAATCCTAAAATACAAAATGTGACAATTATCACGCTTTGTTTTTTGATCATGGCATTAATATCTTTCTTTTCCATTGACCAAAATTCAAACTAAAACTGTCTTTTCAGCAAAAGATGAGTCATGAATATGGCTTTTCTACGAACTTTTTGTTTTTTTATTTAATAGAAGCAAGCTTCCTATTTCCTTCATTATGAGCAATTACAAGGTATTAGATAGTAGTTAAATTATGGAAAGATATATAAAAATTTAGTTAAGTTTTTGTTTTTATTGTTTATTTTTAAAACATTGATATATAAAGATTTTATTCATTTTTTGCCCAAAATTCAAACCAAAATGACACTTGAGTAATTAATAGTCATTGAAATATTGGTAAGAAACCTTATATTGAGTACAGGTTCATACCTTTAACTGAGGAAAAGCTCATGAATAAATTTATGGTTGCAGTCTTTACTGGCATGGTGAGCATTGCTAGTTTAGGCGTACAAGCTGCAACACCTGAGCAAGAATGTCAAAAATTGCAAGATGATTACAATTTGATTTATGCGTCAAAAGGCTTTTGTTTTAAAGATCCTGATGCTAAAGAAAAATATGGTAATGAGAACTGTCATACGACAAAACCAAAGTTTTCTGACAAAGAGCAACAACGTCTTGACGCTATTAAAGAACGTCAAAAAGAATTGAAATGTAAATAATTTTAAAGGAATAATACATGGCATATGATGATCAAAATATCTTCGCAAAAATTTTACGTGGAGAACTTCCAGCGATAAAAGTCTATGAAGATGATCAAGTTCTAGCTTTTATGGATATTATGCCTCAAGCCGATGGTCATACATTAGTTATTCCAAAAACACCTGCTGTAACACTGCTGGACTTACCTGCTGAAGCAGCAGCCTATACTATACAAATTGTTCAAAAGATTGCTAAGGCAATGGAAAAAGCACTCAATTTGGAAGGTATTGTATTGATGCAACTTTCTGGAGCAGCAGCAGGACAAACTGTTCCACATGTTCATTTTCACCTAATTCCAACAAATGTGCAGCATCTTCGACGCCATGCTGTTGAGTTAGGGGATCAAGAAAAAATTAAAGAATTAGCTGAAAAAATTAAAGCAGCTCTTTGATTTTTATATGGTTAAAGCGGAGTTTAGACTCCGCTTTTTTTCGTCTAAAAACTATCAAAAAAATGAAAACAACTAATTTATTTCTAAATTTTAAACGTCATAAAACTGTCATTTATTCTTCACTTCTCTGTCACAAATTTTGCCGATACTGCTTAGCAAGTTGGTGAGCTTTTGTAACTTTTTGTACATAAGTCAACTACAAAATAAATAGTTAGCTAGGCATACGCCATTTTTAAATACCTTTTGGAGAAATCTCAATGAAGAAATTGCTACTCGCTGCCGCAGTTGCAACTTTGAGCGTAAACGCGGTGCAAGCAGCGCCAACTTTGTATGGCAAACTAAATGTTTCTATTAACCAAGTTGATAATAAAAATTTCGATGGTAAAAGTGACGTTACCGAAGTTAACTCAAACTCTTCTCGTATTGGGGTAAAAGGCGAAGAGAAATTAACTGACAAGTTATCTGCTGTTTATTTAGCTGAATGGGCAATTTCTACTGATGGTTCAGGCTCTGATACTGACCTTAGTGCTCGTAACCGTTTTATCGGTTTAAAAACTGAAGGTGTTGGTACATTAAAAGTAGGTAAGTATGATTCTTACTTCAAAACAGCTGCTGGTGGTAACCAAGACATCTTTAATGACGATACACGTTTAGATATTACTAATATCATGTACGGTGAAAACCGTTTAGACAACGTGATCGGTTTTGAATTAGACCCTAAATTATTAGCTGGTTTAACATTCAATATCATGGCTCAAACTGGTGAAAGCACCTCTGATAGCAAACAAGGTGAAACTGGTAAAGACAGCAAAAATGATAGCTTTGACTCTGTATCAACATCGCTTGGTTACGAAAACAAAGATATCGGTTTAGCAATTGCTGCTGCTGGTGACTTTGGTATTAAAGGTAAATATGCAGCTTACGGTCTAAAAGATGTTTATACCGATGCTTACCGTGTAACTGGTTCTTATGATATTGCTAAATCTGGTTTTGTTGTAGGTGCTTTATGGCAACACGCTGAACCTACTGATGACTTGACTGCTTATAAAACGTCAAAAACTACGCGTGTAGATGGTGTTGATAAAACTACAGATACCTATACAAACTACAAAGGTTTAGAAGAAGAAGCATATGCAGTAACAGCTGCTTATAAAATTCCTAACACTAAACTTAAAGTGAAAGCAGAATACGCTTCTGCTGAAACACAAGTAAGCGGTAAACAAGATCGTAAAATTGACTTATACGGTTTAGGTCTTGATTACCAAATCAACAAACAAGCTCGCTTCTACGGTATCGTTGCTCAACAAAAACGCGACTGGATTAAAGAAGACGACAAACAAACTGTTGTAGGTACTGGTATCGAATATAACTTCTAATCGGTTATGTTTGATTCAGATCTAAAATAAAAGGGCTTATGCCCTTTTATTTTTTGTCCTGAGTAAAAAAAGCCGATATAAGACTTATCGGCTTTTGTAGATTTATATCTTATTTTAAAAAACCACTTACAAGATTCATGACATTTTGAATATCTTGGTTTGCTTCTTGATGATCGGTACTGTCACCTTGAGGTGTTAAAGAGTCAATGACCTGAGGTAAGACGGATGCGATTGCACCGTAAACTTGCTCTTTTGGCGCTTGGGCTTGCTCAGCAACTTGTTCAATGTCAGCTGGATTAAATAAACTCTGTAATTGCTGAGTCGGAACTTCGCTATTACTTTGATTTGGATCAACCCAGCTTTGAACCTGGCTTCCTAAACCCGCACCTTTCAACTTTTCTAATGCAGCCTGTAAACCACCTTGTTGCTGCACCCAACCTAAGATTAAAGGCACAACTGCAATTAATAAACTTTGTACACCGCCACCTGCTTGAGGTGTGTTGTTATTGCCAGTCACTTGCCCTAATACAGAACCTAGTACGCCCCCAAGACCACCTTGGGTACCAGATGAAGTATTACCCCCCATTTGTCCTAGCACTGAACCTAAAATTCCACCTAAACCACCTTGACCTGACGCTTGCTGATTCCCACCTAAAGCCTGCTTAGCCAAAACTTCTACAATGTTGCTTAAATTAGTCATGTGTAACTCTTATGTATGGTTTATACATGAGCATACGCGGATTCTTGTTAAGACAGCAAAAACCAAATTGTTAAATTTTGAAAGAGATTTAAGGCCCTTTTACCAGCGGAATTTATTCCAGTTTTCCGGGTTCGCCCAGAACTTTGAATTAAACCAGTCTGGAACATGTTTATAAGTCAATATATTAAATTGCCATAAAGCAAAATCACTATCATGTGAAGTTTTATCGATAAGTTGAGTAAAACCTAAAGAACGTAATAATTGCTCATCACTGCGCTTGCTCACGACAACAATACGTTTTGTTAATAAATCTCTTAGCTTTACTAATAATTGTGATTTTTGCACATCGCTGATGTTCTGCATTTCGTCAGTATCAAACAATACAAAACCCAAATCATAACGCTGAGTAAAAGGCAGACTTAAAAGCTCAGTTACGGTAAAATAGTGCCATTGAATTGCGTTATTCTGGTCAATTTTCTGGCCAATACAAAGTGCAGTATGAATGGGCTGTTCGTTTGATAAATCGTCTAGCATAGAAGTGATGACATTTTGTTCAGCCATAACTGCAACCCTTAATTGAAAGATGTGAGTTTAAACTTTATGGAACTACAAGGCATTTGCCATAAAATGCATGCAGGCCTAAAAGATGCTAGTGTAACTGATCAACAGACAACCAAGGCAAATGTTGAATACAAATTTGTATTAGACCGTTCAGAAATTGATCTTCCTTTTAATTTAGGACAAGAACTAGAAATCGAATGGACAGGTAATATTTATTGCACCTCTTGTGGCGCTAAAACACCGAAGTCTTATTCTCAAGGCCACTGCTTTAAATGTTTTAAAACCAAAGCAGAATGTGATCTTTGCATTATGAAACCTGAAACATGTCACTATCATTTAGGTACATGTCGTGAAGATGACTTTGCCCATAGTGTTTGTTTCCAACCACATATTGTCTATTTGGCAAACTCTAGTGCTTTAAAAGTGGGTATTACGCGTGTTAGCCATATGCCAGGTCGTTGGTTAGATCAAGGTGCAACTCAAGCCTTACCTATTTTAAGAGTTGGATCACGCCGTTTATCTGGTCAGCTTGAAACCATGTTCGGTTCTTTAATTGCTGACAAAACAGATTGGCGCAAACTCCTCAAGGGTGAAGCTGAACCTTTAAATATGGTTGAACAACGTGATCAATTAATCGAAGAGTTCGCCCCTAAAATTCAAACTATTCGTGAAGAATTTAGTCAAAACCTTGAATTTAACGAAACGGTTGAACTACTAGAAAATGAATTGCCACGTGAGTTTGTATACCCAGTTGAACAATATCCTGAAAAAATTAAGTCTCTAAACTTAGATAAAACACCAAAAATTCGCGGTGTATTACAAGGTATTAAAGGCCAATATTTAATTTTTGATATTGGTGTTATCAACATTCGTAAATATACTGGTTACGAGCTGATTGTACGTGCCTGAGTAGATTTAAAAAGCCCCTAAAAATGGGGCTTTTTTTTACTTTTCAAGTACTTTTAAGATTGTTTGGACTGGGTCTTCTGTATTTCCAGAAATAAGCTGTTTATGCATAGTTAAATATTGCATCACTTGAATTTGAGCGGTTTCTATATTCATCAATTTTTCTATTTCAGCTGCTAAATTTTCAGGTGTGGCATCAGCTTGAATTAGCTCTTCAATTACTTTTTTACCCGCAATAATATTAGGCAAAGAGTAATAAGGAATTTTCACCAAGAATTTAGCAATTAAATAAGTTAACCAATGCAATTTATAGAATGTGACCATTGGGCGATGCATGAGCATGGCTTCTAATGTCGCTGTTCCAGAAGCTAAAGCAATAACGTCACTCGCATTCATGACTATACGACCAATTTTCGATTCACTATCCGTATTTTCTAAAATATGAATTTTTGCTTTTAATTGAGGCGCTAATTGTTCAACACCCTGCTCAATCTGTTGTTTACGAGCATCATTAATTGCCGGAATTAAAAATTGAATGTCTGGATGTTTGGTATGCAAAATATTGGCAGCCCCCAGTAACATAGGAAGGAGTCGCTCTACTTCACCTTTTCGGCTGCCTGGTAACAACGCAATATGCTTCTGATTTTCATTAAGACCTAATTGCTGTTTAGCAATTTGAATTGGATTCTCAAGTGGCAATTGTTTAGCTAGCGGATGTCCTACAAATGCTGCCGGAACTTCATATCGTTCATAAAAAACTTTTTCAAAAGGAAATAAACAAAGTACTAAATCTATGCTCTGTTTGATGCCATGAACACGTCCTTGGCGCCACGCCCAAACAGAAGGACTGACATATTGAACTGTTTTTATTGGAAGATTCTTTTCTTTAATACTTTTCGAAAGTCTAAGGTTAAAGTCTGGTGCATCAATACCAATAAAAATATCAACCGGATGTTGAGTCCATTGATTGATTAGACCATCACGCACGGCGAATAATTTTTTTAAATCTTTTAAGACCTCAACAATCCCCATCACAGATAGAGTTTCCATTGGGTAATAACTGTTAAAACCTTCAGCAATCATTTGGGGACCACCGATTCCCTCAAATTCAGCATCGATTCCCTGTTCTCGAAAACTACGCATAAGTTTCACACCAAGCGTATCTCCAGAAACTTCCCCAACTACAATACCTATTTTAAGTTTTCGGTTTGCCAAGGTGATTTACCCAAGAATTTGAAATAATGCATTCTAGCATAGAGGTTTATCAATCTTGAACTTGATCTATATGTACTTACCAAGAGCGGCCACAGCACAAGCTATCTAAAATTACACTCATTCACCATCTTTTAATCTAAATTAACAATGCAATTTGAATTGTAGCTTACATTTACAAACAATAAAATAAATGAGAATTATTTACATTATCTTTAATCTTATGAATTTCCCACCTCTACCATTTAAGCTTACCGTAATCGCCTGCGCGATTTGTTATGCGAACCTCTCTCATGCTCAGGACTCAGAGGTACAATCTTTACAGACGATTCAAGTTAAAGCATCAAATGCTGAACAGTCTTCTGAACAAACTAAAGCATATAATGTTAAAAAATCGAGTAGTGCAACCAAGCTTAATATTGAGGCTAAAGAAACTCCTCAAACCATTAACGTCGTTACTCGTCAGCAAATTGAAGATTTTGGGCTTACCAGTACCCGAGATATTTTAAGTAATACACCCGGTGTAACTGTAACCGGATTGGAAACAAACCGCACAACTTATACTGCTCGTGGTTTTGATATTTCAAATATTCTGGTTGATGGAATCGGTATCCCTCAAGTTGACAGCTATAACTATAACAATAGTGATGCAGATAGTTATTTCTATGATCGTGTTGAAATTGTCAAAGGTGCTGATGCCCTGACAAATGCTCTAGGGGATCCTGGCGCTACAATTAATTATATTCGTAAACGTCCCACTAAAGAATTTCAAGCAAATGCTGGGGTGAGCTATGGTTCATGGGATACACAACGTTATGAAGCGGATATCTCTGGTTCTCTTACACAAGATGGACGAGTACGAGGACGTCTTGTAGGTTATGAGAAAGTAGGAGATTCTTATCTAGACCGCTATTCAGAAGAAAAGAATGGATTTCAAGGAATTTTAGAAGCTGACGTTACAGACACCACAAATGTTTCAGCAGGATATTCGAAAACTCGTCAATACGCTAATGGTTCTCAATGGGGTGCTCTACCCTTGGTTAACTCCAAAGGTGAACCATTAAGTTATTCTCGTAACTATAATTATGCACCGTCATGGACATACTACGATTGGGAAATAGATAATTACTTTGCCAATATTGAACAAAAATTATGGGGAGACTGGAAGTTAAGATTAGGCTATAACCTTAAGAAATCAGATGTTAAAGATAAAATGCTTTATCTCAGTGGTTTTCCTTCTGCTAGTGACAATACGTCTGGTATTTCACTATATCCAGAAATTTATAATCAGAAATTTAAAGAAACTACTGCTAATGCAGACATTCAAGGTACTTTTAATTTATTAGGACAGCAACACGAAGCAAATATTGGTTATAACTGGTCAAAATATAGTGCTCAAAGTGTTTATTCGTATGGCAGTAGTTTAGGTGTTATTACCACAGACTTACCAAGCTGGACTCCTGAAGAACCGACTTGGGGAGACTTTACCTATGCAGACCCAGAAGAAAGAACCATGAAGTCCGTTTACGGTGCGACTCGTATTCATTTAGGTGAGGATCTGAAATTTATCTTAGGTGCCAACTACACTGAAATCGATACTTTAGAATATAAAAAGAATAAAGTTTCTCCATATGCAGGTATTACATATAACTTTACTCCTGAATATACAGGTTATATGAGTTATACCTCTATTTTTAGACCACAAACTGTTATTGATCTTTCTACTAAACAAACAGCTGTACCAGTAGAGGGTGAAAGCTATGAATTAGGTGTAAAAAGCGCTTGGTTAGATGGGGCTTTAACAGGAAATATCGCAATCTTTAGAACAGATGAAGATAATTTTGCACTAAACCCATTATGGGATCCGCTTTATAACAAATACTCATCTCCAATCGGAACAATTAGATCACAAGGTGTTGAGGTCGGATTAACTGGAAAATTAACTGATAACTTAGATTTAGTTATTGGTTTTTCAACATTTAGTCTAAAAAATATGGAAACGGGTGAAAGAGGTAGACCTAATATCCCGACTCAAACACTTAATGTTTTAGCTTCTTTTACTGTTCCACAGATTCCAAAATTAAAAGTTGGTGCAAGCATTAAGTGGCAGGACGATATACATGACACCTCTTACTCAACTGTAAAACAGGATGCGTATGCATTACTTAACGTTATGGCTAGTTATGATTTAAACGAACACGTACTGTTCCAAGTAAATGGTAACAACCTGACAAATGAAAAATATTTGACAGGTTTATCTGGTGGCCAAGGTTACTATGGCGCTCCAGCAAATTATACAGTTGCTGTAAAGTTTAAATATTAATACCGTAGCCAATCCCAATTTAGGGATTGGCTTTACTTATTATTCTTTGTTTATGTGTCAGTAAAGATGTCCAAAACTGTAAATCTCCCTGTGTCATATCGTATAAAAGTTTTCTATCGATTCTTGCTAGTTTTCGGTATGGGCTTTGCCTGTATGACGTATTTAAGTCTTGGACTCACTGGAATTTTCCTTTTGAATCTGGACAAAGCTGAGGCTATCTATCTTTCAGCATTTATATCGATTTTATTTTACGTAGTCTTTGTAATTGTTGGTTTCTGCATTCAATCATTAGTACGACTGACCATTTTATCAATCGCACTATTTGCCCTTTTCTTTATTGTGACACGGACGGTGGGTTATGCATAAAGGTATACGTCAATCTATGGCATGGCTACACTCATGGACTGGCTTAATTTTTGGATGGCTCGTGTTTGCCATTTTCTTAATGGGTAGCCTATCTTATTACCGCCACGAAATTAATTTATGGATGCAGCCTGCACTTGCGCAATATGAGGTAAAGCAAGATATTGCTATTAAAACAGCATATCAATATTTACAAGAAAACGCTCCAGACGCCAAATCTTGGTACTTAACTGTGGCTACACCAGAAAGTCCCGTCAACACCATGTATTGGGAAAAAGCTGACGGCGGTTATGGTAATGCCACACTTGATGCTAACACGGGAAAAGAACTTCAACTTTCGGCAACCCTAGGCGGAGATTTTTTTTACCGCTTCCATTACCAACTTTTTGGCATTCCAATAATAGTTGGGCGATTAGTCGTATGTCTTGCCGCATTTATTATGCTGATTGCTTTGGTTTCAGGCATTATTACCCATAAAAAAATATTCACTGACTTTTTTACTTTACGTACATTTAAGTCTCAGCGTTCGTGGCTAGACTTTCACAATATTTCTTCAGTCGTTGCACTGCCCTTCTTTTTAACCATTACATTTACAGGCTTAGCTATTTTCTTTTATTTATATCTGCCTTGGGGAATGCAAAAGATTTACCCTGAAAACCCTTATCAATATTTTACCGAAATACGTACAAAGACTGTACTTGAGAATCAATCGATTCAACCTGCTCAAAACTTAGCGATTGAGAAACTGCTGAGCCAAGTTCAACAAAGTTGGGGCAACCAACCTTTATCAACAATGAGTGTAAAAAATCCAAATACCAATCAAGCTCAAATTACATTTATTCAAAAAGAAGACCGCACTATTACTCGAAATCAGCCTCAAATTACATTAAATGCTTCAACTGGCAAAGTCTTAGCAGATACACGTAATCATAGTCCTATTGCAACATTGAATGCGGGTGTTTATGGCCTGCACATGGCAACATTTGCTCAGCCTTTGCTTCGTTTAGGATTCTTTTTCTCAGGCATTTTAGGCTGTGTAATGATTGCCTCTGGTTTGTTACTGTGGAGTCTTAAACGCCAAATTCAAAATAAAAGTAGTCAGTTTCATTTCGGGCACTACTTAGTCGACCGTTTAAATATTGCAGCATTTGTAGGATTGCCTTGTGCAACTGTCGCCTATTTAAGCACCAATCGATTGTTTACAGTTACTGCAACCACAATCAATTATGAAATTTATAGCTTTTTCTTGGTTTGGTTAATCAGCTTAATCATTGCATTAATCACTAAAAAACAGCATTTGTGGCGAACTCAACTTAGCGTTTTTATTATGCTGTGTCTTGCACTTCCAATCTTAAATCTAATTTATTTACTTAAACATGAGTATGTTCAAAGCCTCAGTGATTATTGGACCTTTGCACGTGTAGATGTATTTTTGTGGATCTTTGCAGCTTTAGCCATTTTTATATTTTGCAAAATTCAACCTATCCAGCATAAAGCCGTAGAAAAAATTCAAAAAAAACTGAATAAATTAAATACTGAGGTGAGCTCATGATTCTTATAGCTTTCATCTTAATTTTATTAGGGATGTATATGTTGTTTATGGCGAGCGAGAAATATCGATCGCCGAAATCAACAGGTCATTTCAAATCGTTAGCTCAAAAGTATTACCGATATTTCAAAATAGCCGCATTCATGCTATTTGGTTTATGTGCATTTATTCTTATTCAACAATATAAATTTTCAATTGGTTTTGTCAGTTGGTGGATCTTTGCAACGCCATTAACTTTTATTCTTATACTTTTAATTAACCCACTAAAGTCATCAAAATAATCATTTTCTTTAAAAAATGATGAAAAATAGTACAAGCTAAGCAAAATTTTCGTTGCTTAGCTTTTTTTTGCATAAGTAAATCATTATTCATGACAACTGTTTATCTCTAAAAGGAATAAGATATCTGCGTTTCGTGATAAGTGGCGATAAAGATGTCTGGTGCTTTTGAATTTATCTTAGCGGGTATGTTAGTTGGTTTCTGTGTAGGGATTACAGGAGTTGGTGGTGGATCATTAATGACACCAATTTTAATTAGCCTTTTTAGAATTGAACCTCATATCGCGATTGGTACCGATTTACTTTATGCAGCAATCTCAAAATTTTGTGGATCAATGGTTCACGCTAGAAAACTCAATATTGTCTGGCCAATTGTTTTATGGTTAGCCGTAGGTAGTATTCCTGCATCTTTCATTACTTCATGGGTACTTGAGCATTATTTAAGCCAGTCAACACACTATAAAGCTGTACTCACCATGGTGTTAGGTTTTATGTTGACCTTAACTGGTGTTTCCATCATTTTCCGTACGCGTATTGAGAAATTTTTTAATAAATTCAGAACTAAAGAAGTCACTCAAAGTGAAAATGAGCAGTTGGCAATCGATAAAAAACGTAGCTTTATCGTGATTATGGGTATCATTTTAGGTGTATTCGTAACTCTTTCATCAGTTGGTGCGGGTGCATTTGGAATCATGGCACTTGTGATTATGTTCCCGAACTTGCCAATGATCCGAATTATCGGGTCGGATGTTGTACATGCAGTATTGCTTACCTTAGTGGCTGGCCTTGGACACATGAGTGCTGGTAACGTCGACTTTACACTTCTGATGTGGTTATTGGTGGGTTCAATTCCAGCAATTATTATTGGAACATTAATTAGCTCTCGTATGCCTGAACGTTTAATCCGAAAAATTCTAGGGCTTACCCTATTTGCCCTCGGTGTTAACTTTATGGTTCATCCAGTCAAAGCAAAACCGAAAGCACCTGTGGTACAACAACAAGCAGTAGTTGCCGAAAAAACAGGCAACTCGACTGAAAGATAGTAAAATCAATAGGATTTTTCCAATCTGAAATACCATGAGATGTAGTATTTTCATAATTATTTCATGGTATATTCAGTACACAAAACAACCTTTAGTATGATCGAACCAGTGACAGCAATGACTACACATTCAAATTCCGTTTCAAAGCCAGATATCGACGACGTTAATATTAAAAGCATTCAAACTCTTGTAACACCAAATGAGCTTAAGTCAGAACTTCCGTTATCTGATGTTGCTTCGCAAACTGTTCTAAAAGGCCGCGAAACTATTCGTAATATTTTAGATGGTTCAGATAAACGTTTGTTTGTTGTTATTGGTCCTTGCTCTATTCACGACCCAAAAGCTGCTCACGAATATGCTGATCGCTTAAAAGCGCTAAGCGAAAAGGTTAAAGATACCCTATATCTAGTTATGCGTGTTTATTTTGAAAAACCACGTACAACAATTGGTTGGAAAGGCCTAATCAATGACCCAGATATGAACGACTCATTTAACATCGAAAAAGGTTTACGTATTGGTCGTAAACTCTTGCTTGAGTTAAATGAAAAAGGTTTGCCATGTGCAACTGAAGCACTCGATCCTAACTCTCCACAGTACTACCAAGACTTAATTTCATGGTCTGCGATTGGTGCACGTACAACCGAGAGCCAAACTCACCGTGAAATGTCTTCTGGCTTATCTTCACCAGTTGGTTTTAAAAATGGTACAGATGGTGGTTTAACTGTTGCAACCAATGCGATGCAATCTGTTAAATATGGCCATAGTTTCTTAGGCCTAAATGAAGATGGCCAAGTTTCAATTATTAATACAAATGGTAACCCTTATGCACACGTTGTATTACGTGGCGGTAATGGCAAACCGAACTATGACGCTGGCTCTGTTGCGGAAGCAGAAAATGCTTTAGCAAAAGCAAAAGTGAGCAACAAAATCATGATTGATGCGAGCCATGCTAACTCAAATAAAGACCCGTACTTACAACCGCTTGTTCTTAAAAATATTACTGAACAAATTTTAGATGGTAACAAGTCAATCGTAGGTATTATGGTCGAAAGTCACTTAAAAGGCGGCCGCCAAGATATTCCTGAAAATCTTTGTGATTTAGAATATGGTAAATCAGTAACTGATGGCTGTATTGACTGGGAAACTACCGAAAAGACGTTGCTTGAAATGCATGAAGTTTTAAAAGAAGTTTTACCAAACCGCTAATTCATCTTTTTAAGATTGAAAATTAAGCCCTCATTTTTGAGGGCTTTTTTATTTTTGGGTGAAATTCAAATCAAACTAAATAAAAATAACTCACACTAAAAGCAAAGAGTAGCACGGTTTCACTTAGCTCAATCGCTGCACCGACAGTATCCCCCGTAATACCGCCAATTCTTTTAATAAACAGATGTCTTAAATAAACCAGACTGATCAAAAAGCTAATAATGGCGATGAGCCCTTGCAACTCCCAATACAAAGGTAATAGTAGAACGAACCCAGTGATTATCCATGAAGTTGTATTAGGTAAGTGATCTGTCAAAGAACGCCCTAAACCTTTTTCACGTACATATGGTGTAGTTAAGAATAAAATAGATGGCACCACACGCCCAAGGATAGGAACAATGACTAAAAATAACGTTTGATGCTGTTCAATCAATACATAAACCAATGCAAATTTGAGCAAACATATGATAACTAAGCTGAGGACTCCAATTGGGCCACAACTTGGATCCTTCATGATTTGTAAAGTACGGAGTTTGTCTCCAAAACCACCTACCCATGCATCTGCCGTATCTGCTAGCCCGTCTAAATGCAGCGCACCTGTTAGCCAAATCCATAAAGTCATTATGATGGTAGCAAGCAAAAGAATGGGTAATTTGGCAAGAAGACAGGCAATAATAAAAAGTATGCCACCAATAATCAGCCCAACCAGTGGATAAAACAAAATAGCTCGACCATTTTGTTGCGCCGTCGGCATTGTCTTTAGCTCAATAGGCAGAACAGTTAAAAATTGCAATGCAATCCAAAAAGGTGTCATATCCAAGTCTCTAACTGGTCTATATTTAAAAGCAAATTGAATTATGAAGAAATAAAAATGGGAATAGCAATCCCTATTCCCATTAAAGACTTCAAAAACTGAAAATCTATTGCATTTGATAGCACTGTTTCAATTTGATGTAGTCGTAGTAAAAGCTAGTTGGCGTATAACGTGCATAGTTACATGCAGATTTGAACAAAGTTTCTTTTTCGTTATAAAGCATTTTAACCAAAGTAGAGCCTTGGCTATTTTGGTAAATATCCCATTGAACATTTGCCGCCATAGGTGAAACTACTTCACCACGCCATGCGCTGGTTGAGTAATTATAAGTCTGACGTAGTGGTAAAGGCTGCATCATATTATGTAAATCTAGACTGGTTGCTAGAGGAATAATAATTTCAGCATGGGCAAAACGTAAAACTGCTTTGTATGGTTGAGCTTTATTTACAACCGCATCAACTTGTTGGAACAAGTCCTGTTTGAGTCCTTGGGCAATTTCACTCGTGACTTGATTTGACTCTGTGAAACTTGGACCTTTTTCATAAAAATCATTCGCATCATTAAATTCAGCATAAAATTTTGCAGCGTCTAACGGCATATATTTATTAAAATCAATATCTTTCAACTCATCTTTCATACCACCAGAAATTGAATAGAGCTCATAAATATAAGCTGCTGCATCTACTGCACTAGCAATCGTATTTTTGCCCTTACCTTTTTCTGTAATTTGCTCACCTTTAGGTGAGGTGACTGTAAAAGATCCAGTGTTACTAAAACTATAACCTGTTGTACCAAGTTTTTTAATAAAGTCTGCTTTAAAAATCGGGCTGAGCACTGTTTGAGCTGTTTTTTCAGCCTCGGTATTTTTCGATAACTCATCTAACTTTTGTGCTAAATCTTTATTATTTTCTTCAAAATCTTGATAGGCCTGGCTAGCATCATAAATTTTTTGTTGGCTAGCACTCAAGGGTTGAACTAAGTCTTCGTCTGCATTCAAACTATGAAAATAGAGTTTGAAACGATCAACGCCACCATCTTCAACACTTGGCACGCTTTCACTCGATAAATTGGTATAAGACAATGGAACAATTTTATCTTTCAGTGGCGGTCGTTGTTTGATGAGTTCAGCAGTGAAGAATTTTGCACTATCTACAGCACGATCCACTCCAGAACTTTGTACCAATATAGATGCTTGCGAGTTTAAAAGAGTTGGTAAGCGCTGTAATAAGCGATCGGCAATGCCGCGGTGTTCTAAAATACCAGTCATGGTTTCATTCCCATAACCGTACTGGCGGATCCCTTCCACACCATAACCTAATAAGATATTTGCCTTCATCATGGCTTCTAAATCAGCACCTAATTGCTCACCTAATGGTGTTAAGGCATTTTCTGCTTTTGCCTGTTTCCATAAATTATAAAGTGCCAAATCATATTTCAGACTTGAGAGACCTCTTGAACCGTGACGTGCCACTAGCTCTGTAAAAACTGGCTGGAATCCATTCGGTGTTTGTTCATAGTTTTTTATTTCTTGTTGCGGTTGGTAAGGCGTTTTTGTTTGATAATATTTTGATTGGTTTGTGGATGGTGCAGTTTGAGCTTCTTGATCATCATTATCGTTACACGCAACGAGTAATAGTGATGCGGCGAGCACAGTCGTTTTAAATAAAATATTCATAAGTCAGATGAGTGGTTATAAGAAATGCCAATAGCTTAGTTTCTAGCAATGACAGTTCTATTACACAGGCTAAAATAATATTGTAAAAATAATAACTTACAAGTGTATAAAAATATAAAACTACTATCTTAATATAAAAGTTAATTGACCATCTGTTTCAGAAAATTCAAGAGAATATAATTTCCCAAGTTCTGCCGGCATTTTAAGTAAGTCATCTAGAGGCTGTTGTCTGGCTAAGCAAGCCAATAGCTTAATTACACCGCCATGAGTTATAACCAGTGCATGCTGTAAGTTTTGCTTTTGCATATGCTTCAGCAAATCTTGAAAGCCTTTAAGGACCCTTATTTGAAACTGGTTTAATGTTTCTGCGCGAGGTGGACAATATTGACTAGGTTTTTGCCAAAAATTTGCAAGTAATTCGGGTGAAGTTTCATAAATTTGCTGAGTTGAGACGCCTTCCCAATCACCAAAATACATTTCCTTTAAGTCATGATTTAGAAGTAAAGGCAGCTGAGTTGTCTTCGCAAGTTGCTCAGCAAAACAAGCACAACGCTTTAATGATGAACTTATAATGACATCCCATGCCTGATTAGTCACTTGCTCAATGGTTGACTGCATTTGCTGCCAACCTTTTGCTGTTAACTCATCATCTAAATGGCCACGTAAAGTATGGCTATATTGACTTTCGCCATGTCTGAGCAAATCAATTCTAAATTTACCCAATTTTATCCCCGCTTACAGCAGCTTGAGCAAAGGTAGCCATTTGGTTGTGTAATACACATGCCATTTTAACCAATGCCAAAGCAGCGCCAGCACCACTACCTTCACCTAAACGTAAATTCATTTTTAAAATCGGCTCAGCATTGAGTTCTTGTAAAATACGTTGGTGGCCATATTCTGCCGATTGATGGCCAAAAAGCATCCAGTCACGCACTTTAGAGTTCATCCGCACTGCGCATAAAGCAGCGACCGAACTAATAAAACCATCCACAATGATAGGTAAGCCCACCTGCGCACAGCGGATATAAGCACCTGTAATTGCCGCAATTTCCAATCCACCAACTGCACACAGTGTTTTGAACGCATCGCCAGTAACATGTTTATGATGAAGTTCAATTGCCTTTTCAATTACTTCAATTTTATGTCTTAACTGATCGGCACCAATTCCAGTACCGACTCCGGTTAATTGCTCGGCAGTATCATTTAATAAAAGACATGCTAAGGCAGAAGCAGAACAGGTATTTCCAATTCCCATTTCACCAGCAATATAAATATCTGCACCTTTAGATTTGGCCGTGTCTACACTGTTTTTTCCTAACTCTAAAGCAGCACGACATTCATCTGCATTCATTGCGGCTTGTTTAGCAAAATTTGCTGTACCGGCACGGATACAATGGCGTTCAACGCCCGCGTATTCGTATGCTTCACCAACTGTACCGCAATCAATCACTTGTAAATGTGCTTGATGATATTTGGCAATGACACTAATTGCTGCACCACCAGTCGTGAAGTTTTGTAACATTTGACGGGTTACGGCTTGAGGATATGCAGAGATATTTTCTTCAACCACGCCATGATCGCCAGCAAAAACTGTAATCCATGGATGGTTAATGTGTGGATGTGCATTTGATTGCAAACTAGCAAGTTTTACTGCTATCAGTTCTAGATCACCTAAAGCACCTGTAGGTTTGGTCAGTTGAAGCTGGTGTTGCTCAGCTTGTTGTTTTGCGTCCACATCAGGTTGCTGTACAGATTGTAACCACCAGTTCATTTTACTTATCACCTTTTAAAATCATTGGAAAACCAGCCACACAAAACACAACCTTATCTGCAATTTGCCCTAAACTCTGATGCAGCCTGCCTGCTTCATCGACAAATCGACGACTAATCTCACCGAGTGGCACAACGCCTAAACCCGTTTCATTACTTACTAAAATAATTTCTGACTGAAGCGTGGGTAAAATTTTTAACAGCTGCTCACATTCAAATTGCTGAACATTTTGATCTTCTAAAAGTAACAAATTGGTTAGCCAAAGTGTTAAACAATCCACCAGAATAATTTGATTAGGTCGATCAATTTTTTGCAGAATCTTTGCTAAATATAAAGGTTCTTCAACCAAAGACCAGTGAGAAGGACGCTGATTTTGATGATGTGTTATTCGGCTTTGCATTTCAGGATCAAGCGCTTGCGCCGTTGCAACATAAGTGACAGCTAATTGCCTATCTATTGCCGTTTGTTCAGCCAGCCGGCTTTTGCCGGAACGGGCTCCACCCAAAATCAGTTGCAACATGGATCACCTAAAAACAAAAGCTGATATGGATATAACTTACCTTGTAAAGTTTGAGCTTGATAATAACCAAATGTTAAATGCTCAACTTTAAAGTCAAATTCGGTCTGTTTATATTGTACAGGTAATTCAGAAATTTTTCGTAAAATCAAATCACTACTATAGTCTGTTTTATATAATCCCAAAGTGATGTGCGGACAGTAATCTAAAGCCGCAATTTCATTAGAAACTAGGCCGAGTTTTTGGCGTATCTGAAATAAGATATTTTCCGTGTCTCCTATTTCTACAAATAGAGCACTACTAAAGCTATCGATTGAACCAATTTTTAAATGAAACGGAGCAAAATCTTCTTTTTTTAAGATTTCTCTTTGCTGTACAAACTCACCAAAACTAAAGTCATCACCATAAATTTTAGTTTCGTTAGTTAAGAATCCACATATAAATAATGTGACATGATATTGGCGATGATTAGGTTCTATTAAAAATTCTGAAAAATGTGCACGCAAGGCATCTAAATAATCAACTATTTTTTGATCATTAATTTCTAAATACCATAACGCATAATTTTGGCGCCCAAGATGCCACTCAGGATAATCCCGTATAGATGTTGGCATCATGAACGTCGTGGGTTTTAGCAACACAGCTTTAATTCAAAATCATTAAGTTTTTGTATTAAAGCATGTTTGCCTTTCAGTTGTAGAGCATAATTAAAAGGATTTAGGCATATTGAGTTCGCGCTTTTTGTGAGTTGACAATATTCATGTTTAAAGGCTGTTTGCCTTGTTCAGAAAATAAATATTGAACTAATTGTGTTAACTCAACTTCAAGTTGTGCTTTTTGAGCAGCACTCATATCCAGTTTTTTAACTTGCTCGTGCAAATGTTTAATTGCATCAGTCTCTTCAATTTCTAAAAATTGAATCGCATAGGCATAACCCAAAGCAGCACCTTTTAATAGGTTTTTATAAGGTAAATCATGTGCGATATTTACCTCAATTGATGCGATTACTCTTTCATTATGAGTTAACTTGCGAAGTGGATCTCGTGCCACTCTTTGACAAGGATCTTTAAAAGCATATTCACATGAGTCTAGAAAGCTTTGTGCCATGCGGTCCAGATCTTTTGCATAATTAGGTAATACAATTGCAAGCCCTTGCTGTACTTCTCTAATTAAGTTTTCTGCAAACACTTTAACTGAATGATCCCCCATGGCAACACCAATAGACTCATAACCTAGTAAAGATGCGTACCAAGCAAGCATGGCATGCACGCCATTCCATAGTCGGTTTTTGATTAATTGAATGTCTGTAATCTGATTAACCAAGACAACTTGACGCAACTTTTCAAGTAAAGGGCTGCCTTTTTCTACATAAATTGGCATATCCGTTTCGCTATGAAACAGAATTAGATCCATGCTTTGTAATATATGGCCTGGCTGAAAATTACGGCGCATGTTATCAACATATAAAGATGCCTGATTTTGCTGATCTTGAGTCAATTTATTACAGTCTTCAATTTCGATTTGTTCCTCGTTTTCCACATCTTCTAAATGCTGTTCAAGAAAATTATGCTTAATACGAAGTTGGCGATATAAATTTTGATTAGATAGCTTTGAAACCATACGGTTTACAACGGTGTCGCAAAAGTAATGTTCTTTTAAAATATGCTCAGTCACATCTTCATCGTTGGTCAACTCTAGTAGAGCTTCTCTAAGATGCTTCATAACTAAATATTTCGCGCCGACTTTATTTAAAATAATTAGAAAAGTTAGTGGTTCAATACATGCTTCAAGTGATGAGTTAAAACGTGCATATAACCCTTTTGCAATTATTTTTGCCTCAACTTCGATGGCCTGTTCGGGTAAACAAAGTGCAATTAAACTTGAATGAGTATACATCTCCAACATTTGTTGTTCATTTTCAGAATCAACAATGGTCATATTCTCAATACGTTCATCATAAGAAAATTGCCCATAGCGAATGCTATATGTTCCAAATGCATTTACGGCTTCTCGAAAAAGACTATTACGTGTTGAAGCAATAATTCTTTTTGGTTTTGTGTACCCATCCCAATGTGACAAGATTTGCGCTACATAACCACCGCCAATAGCACCGAAACCATGTATTCCCACTGTCAGTTGATTCAGACTTTGCGGAAAAGTTTCCTGCATTTCTGGCATGTCCATAACAGGGATAAATTGGTCGAGATCGGTTAAAAAGTCATACATCTGATCATAATAAAAATGTGCTTTTTCCAGCATTTCGTCATTTGGTTCTTTAATATCTTTTAATAAAATCGTTAAACCTTTTGAAGTGTGAGCTGAAGTTAAACCATTTTCAGAATCTTCAAACATAAGACACTGGTTAGCGTCCAAGTGAAGTTGACTAGCAGCTTTTAAAAAGATTTCTGGATGCGGCTTTCCTTGCTCTACTTCATCACCACAGGTAATCACATCAAAAAATTTATAAACATTCGCATTAATTAAATATTCTTCAGCAATTGCCCTACGGCTTGAAGTCGCAACAGCCATTCTTAAACCCGATTTTCGTAAACGCTCTAAAACTTGAACTAAACCCTTTTTGATAGGTACGCCGTGTTTTCGAATATATTCGAGTTCCATCTCATCAGCTTTTTTTCGAATTTCTTTATATGGAACATTTACGCCATATAGACGTTGCGCCAATTGCTCAGCAGTAGTTGCACTTAAACCTAAACATTGCATTAAATATTCGTGTGAAAACTCCTGTCCAATGAGTTCTTGAGATGCCTGTTGCAATGTTTGAAACCGTAATCGCTCAGTGTCAAACATTGTCCCATCCATATCGAAGATAGCTCCGTGAACAGGTTTTCCATGAAAAATAAGCACGTTTTTACCTCTTTTTTTGATCATGTTTTATTCAGGGTATACAAAAAAACGGCTAAAAAGGCAGGATGTTAATAAATGAAACATTAGTGGTTATTTTTTAATCAAAAATATAATCGATCTGTTACTGTGTAGAGTTAAATATCCAAAATAGTTGAAATGTATAAATAACTATGAAATTAACTTTAACTACAAAAGCAGCAGGCCATCCTCGCCTGCTGCTTTTGATTAGTTCTTTTTGTTGCGCTGATAGTATTTATTTTTCTTAGTTCCATTTACCGCTACTTGCACCCGCATATTTTTATAATGTCGCGCAGGTGTCACATACCAGGAATCAACTCACCTTTTTCAACACCATTGTTATTGGAGTCTCTGGTATAACTTTAAATCGCCTAAAACTTAGCATTACAGTAGTAGACGTTAATCTTAATTACTAGAACGTTTCTCAACCTTCAATATAGATAATGATAATCATTTGCATTTAATAATGCAAGTTTATTTTATTATTTTTTTAAATTTATTAAGGAATACCTATGATTTATAGATATTCCCTATCTCACTTCACATTAATAATTAAATGTATAACTGAGGCCGTAAGTACGTCCTTCAGCTGGTATACTTTCTACAAGACCATATACTTTTTCTGCTTGTTGACTATAGACAGTTCGATAGTCTCTATTCCAAACATTATATACACCAAAATCTATACGTCCTTTCCAAGCTGGAAAATGAGCCAAAACATCCATCGTGCTATAGCCTTTAATTTTTACAGCTGAAAGTGAACCATCTTTTACTGCTTCATTTGTACCTTTTATAGCAAGCATTTGCACACGAGCGCCATAACCCTCATCGCTACTCCATTCGGCAAAAACCGTACCTTTTATTGGTGAAACTTGAAAAGCATTCAACTCTTTCCATTTACCATCCGTATCTTTATATTGACCTCGCGTATAACCAAGTGTTCCCCCAACTTTAAACTCTTCCATAAATGGATAGGTCGCCGTTAGTTCAGCACCATATACACGCTGGTCTTTGTCCATAACCTCAGCAACAGTTTCTTTATTACTGTTCTTGTAGAATTGAACAACTTTGTCTGAGGTATTATAGAAACCCGTTATACCTAGATTTAGACTCTGCTCTCCTTGTAAACGCCAGCCTAATTCATAGCTGTTTACACTAATAGGTTGGATATTAGCGGTTGATATATTAAATGCATCACGCATCATCCGTTGTACATCTGGAAAGCTAAAACCTTGAGAGAAATTAGCAAATATTTGCTGCTCATCTGTTAATTTATATATCGTTCCCAAATTGAATAAAACAGCATCGTCATTTACAGATCCGCTTGTTTGTATCCCATTTTTAGTCGAATACTGTTCTGTTTCAGCTTTAATATATTGGTAACGAGTACCAGCCTGGACATTCATACGGTCTGTTAAAGCGTAATCACCTTGTATAAAAACGCCAGCACTTTGAATTGTTGTATTTGGACCGGCATCGGAAGTTTTACCTGTAGGTTTATAGGTCAAACCTGTATTAAATGCTGTGAAATGCTCGTAGTATTGATGATCTTTTTCATGTTCATAATCTAAGCCATAAGTTAGATTAAGCTCACGATTCATAATATTTAAATCACTTTGTACTGTTGAGCGCAGACCAGCCACTTCGATTTCAGATTGAGATTGTTTTGCTTCCGTACCTTCCCCTCCTAAAAAGACTGGAAAGAAACGAGCATCTTCTTTACGGTAATATCCTTCTAAATTTAAGACCTGACCTAAAATATCTTTATTTTGGTATTGAGTGTTGAATGCATAGCGCTCTGTAAAAGGCTGATTAGATATTTCTAAACCCTTTTTCCCAATATATGAGTTAGGCGCTCCTCCATAAATATAATTTTTCCCATAATCAGGACCATAATTCGTATCTTGTTCATCTTTATAATATTGCGAACCCAAACTTAGTGATTGGTTATCAGTTAAATCTATATTTATACGACTATTAATATCAATTGTATCAGTATCAGGACGGCTACCTTGCATAGGTGCTATAGCAATACGATCACCATGGCTATCGAACTGAGATCCGCGACTAGTGAAATTAGCCCCTAAAAAACCATTTACATTATCTTTATTAAATGAAATGGATTGGCCAATTTCATAAGCTAGACTATCACTCCGAAATGTATCGGAAGACGTAATACCAAGTTTAGTTTCAAAACTTACTGGTTTAGTCGAATCAGCACGTTTCGTAATAATATTAATAATCCCGCCGGTAGAACCTGATCCATAAATACTTGTAGCTCCTGAAAGGACTTCAATACGTTCAATCATGCCTGGACTAATACTATTTAGTTGCCGAGCAACATCGCGTGAGCCATTTTGCGATACGCCGTCAATCATAATCATGACCTCACGACCACGCATTGTTTGCCCATAGTTGGTAGTTGTTCCACTACTCACCCCAAGTGATGGAACCAACTGAGCCAATATATCGGCAATTTTTCGTCCAGCAGTTGCCTGTTGTTCAATTTGCTGCTTTTCAATCGTTTGAACTGTGCCTGCAATTTCAGCAATATTTTTTGGCGTCCTTGTCGCCGTCACTATAATTTTTTGCAATTGAGCTACAGGCTTTTGTGTCGGTTGATTATTAAGGGCTGCCTTTTCAATACTTGTATTTGCATAAACCTGCTGCGCAAATATTGCTGCTAGAGCAATACAACAAGGTTTTAATTTAAAATATCGTGATTCTGCACACATCAGATGATTTGAGTTAGCCCCAACCTTTTTGTATCGATGCATTTTCCCTTTCTCCAAACCCAAAAGTTATTAGATAGTTATAAGGCTCGGGATAATACTAAATATAAATAATAATGAGAATTGTTTTTATTAAAATAACTTGATTTAATACTACCAATCTTAAAATTAGTTAATTTAATGAGATAAGAAAAAGATTTATTTTACTCATCAAGTACATCAACAAATTGAGCATTTAAGAGTTGTGCTAGATCTTTCGGGTTTAAGCCAATATCTAGTCCCCGTTTTCCTCCACTCACATAGATTTTGCTGAACGCTTGTGCAGATGCATCAATAACGGTTTTTAAACGCTTCTTTTGACCTAAAGGACTAATCCCTCCGACCAAATACCCCGTTAAACGTTCAGCGTCTTTTGGATTGGCCATTTGCAATTTTTTGCAGCCAAACGCCGTAGCCACTTTTTTTAAATTTAATTGATGATTAACTGGCAATACTGCAACAAAAAAATTCTTATCATCGCTAACCATCAATGTTTTGAATACTTCCCTTACATCTAAATTTAGTTTTTCTGCTGCTTCTAATCCAAAACTTTTAGCATTTGAATCATGTTCATATTCATGAATAGAAAATTCGATTTTATTACTTTTTAACAGTCTACATGCAGGAGTCATAATAAGTAGTGTTATAGATGAAATTATTTGGATTATAGGTTTTTTAGAAAAATTTTTAAATTTGCTTAGGCTATTTACAAGAATTACATAAAAAATCAAACAGCAACTGAATAAAAAATAATCTCAACTTGATATTCATGGCTCGACTCCATATATTTTATTTAGATTTAAGTCTGAGCTGACAATTTTATGAGTTATAAACACAACAATCTGATGGCTATGCGCCACCGTTTTTGGGATGAATCTTCAGATTATGTCTTAAATGAAAAGCAGTTTTTACAGCAGACGTTAATTGAACAAGGCATCTTTAATAATGCAACACTCGAGGATGTTAAGTATTTTTTCTATACCTTACCCAGCATTATTATTGTAAAAGCTCATGCACTTGGTTTTATGCATGATTCAGTCAAACAAATGTTATTACAGCATATTCAGTCCAATCGCCTTCACTTAATGCAGAAGTCTGAATTAAAGATCCAATTTAAAATGTAATTTAAGTTTTTGTGAAAGATCTGTTTTTACCCTAGTTTTACTCACCTGAACGCTGTAAGTTTCTTAAATTTTAAAATTGCTTAGGCTATTTTAAATTAATGAAATAAAGATAGCCATTTCGACTGATCATTCAGTCTGAGAGAACTATTTTAATACGCTCAAAACATGTAATATTCGTTACAATTTTAGATCACCAGCGTTTGGCTGCATGATGCGCATAGGATTCTATTTTCATGTCAAATCAGAAAGATAAGCTTAAGAGTTTAAAAACTTCTTCCATGGATCGACGCTTATCAATCGCGAAAGCTTCTTTACTTGCAGGAACACGTTGGGCAACTGCAAGTGCCTCTTCTTTATTTTCTAATGAGGAAGAAAAAGAAAAGAAACGCAAAAAAGCGATGAGCGAGCAAGCTAATTATCTGGTTTCTGAAATAGGTAAACTTAAGGGTTCTATTGTTAAGATTGGCCAAATGATGGCCCTTTATGGTGAACATTTTTTACCTGAAGAAATTACACAAGCATTAAACACCTTAAATAACCAGACAGTTGCTTTGGATTGGCCTGCAATTAAGCCGCACCTTCAAGAGCAATTGGGCGCTAAATTAAATGATTTAACAATTGATCATGAGCCAATTGGTACGGCCTCTCTCGCACAAGTACACCGTGCAACGCGTAAATCAGATGGTTTAGAGTTAGTTTTAAAGATTCAATATCCAGGCGTTGCAAATGCTATTGACTCCGATATGAGCTTGTTTAAAAACATGCTTAAACTGACGCGTATGGTTCCACAAACCCGTGAATTTGATCAGTGGTTTGATGAAGTACGTGAAATGATGCATCGCGAAGTTGACTATGATGTTGAAGCTGCCACTACTCGTCGCTTTGCTGAACGCTTAAAAGATGATGAGCGTTATATTGTCCCTACAATTGTAGATGAATATTGCACTAATCAAGTGCTCTGCATGACTTTTGAACGTGGTGTGCCAATTAATAGTCCTGTGATGTTGTCATTACCTCAAGAACGTCGTAATCAACTCGGTGAAGCGTCATTAGAGATTGCGGTTCGTGAAATTTTTGAATGGGGTGAAATGCAAACTGACCCTAACTTTGGTAATTACCTTGTTCGTTTAGGTAATGGCCAAGACATTCAAGACAAAATTGTATTATTAGATTTTGGTGCTATTCGCCAGTTTGATGAACACTTGCTATCAGTTGCCCGTCAACTCATTCAGGCAGGTTATCAACATAATAAAGATGTAATGGTCAAAGCCATGACTGGTTACGAGTTCTTTGATGCGATGCCTGAAAGTATTAAACCAGGTATGGCTGATGTCTTTTTACTTGCAACAGAAGCATTCAGTACTCCTGCAAATAACCCAGATATGCCCGCTGGTCTTATGGATGAACACGAACGTTATGACTGGAAGAAAAGCCAGCTTCATAGCCGTGTTATGCAACAAGCTAGTAAATCAATGGCTTCACGTTATTTTTCAGTTCCGCCAAAAGAGTTTATGTTTATTAGCCGTAAATTCATTGGAGCCTACACATTTATGACGGTTATTGATGCAAAAACCAATGTGCGACGTATGATTCGTAACTTTGCTTGATTTAATGAAAGACTAGAATGATTCCATGTCATTCTAGTCACTCCTTCTCGGCTCCCCAACATTACAATTATTTTAAATAAATAAAATCAAAAACTTATAATTTTCTTATTTTCTATTTACCATTTATCTACTCATTTTTCGAATGTCAGTAACGACATAGTTTTTTAATATAAGGCGTGTCAGCATAAAACAATAACAATATGTTAGGACACCATAATCATGACAAGTATGATCAATAAAGCTCAGGGTTTGGGTTTATCGCTGATCACAAGATTGGCTGGAAGCGATGTACTTGATCAACTCAAGTTGCGTAAATTTGTTGAAAAATCTCTTTATCAAGGTTCAAAAGTTGGCTTTAGAGCATTAACGCAGACTCAAAAAACATTTAAGCCCAAGCAAATCTCTCAACAACGTTTACCTCGCCAACAAAAAAATTTATTTGATTTAAGTTTAACCGAAGAACAACAAATGACTTCTGAAGCAATGTCTCAATTTGCTCAAGAGGTTTTATTGGGGTTAGCTCATGATGCCGATCAGGAAGCTCAGTTTCCTGAAAGTCTTTGGCAATATGTTGAAGATTTAGGACTTAACTACTATGCACTTCCAGAAGCACTCGGTGGAGTAGCGGCCGAACAAAATATCGTTAGTAACTTGTTAATTGCTGAAAAACTAGCTGAAGGTGATTTCAGCCTTACAGCAGGATTACTCAGTACATTTAGCGTTATTAATGCAATCACACGTTGGGGTTCTACTGAAGTTCAGTCGATGTACCTACCATGTTTTGCAGAAGACTCAGACATTACAGCAACTTTTGCTGTTCAAGAAACAACTCCAGCATTTAATGCTTATGCTTTAAAAACAAAAGCATCACTTGAAAATGATAAGTTTTTTATTGATGGGGAAAAAACATTAGTGATTTTAGGCGATTTAGCTGATGTATTTTTAGTAAGTGCAGACTTTAACGGTAAACCAGATGTATTCGTCGTGCAGTGTAATGAAACAATTTCAATAAAAAACACTCCGGCCATGGGTCTTAAAGCGACAGAAACAGCAACTCTTCGCTTTAATCACACTCCTGCTCTACGTTTAGGTGCAACAGATTTTGATTACACAGCCTTTGTAGATTTAGGCAACTTAGTGTGGTGTGCAATGGCTGTAGGTACATGTGAAGCTGTAAAAGCTTACTGTATTAAATATGCCAATGAACGAACCGCGTTCGGTGAACCTATTTCACATCGTCAAAGTGTCGCTTTCATGATTGCAGATATGGCAATTGAAATTGATGCAATGCGTATGTTGATTTTAAATGCAGCAAGCCTTGCAGAGTCAGGCAAGCCATTTCACCGCGAAGCTTACTTAGCCCATCTACTTTGTGCTGAAAAATCCATGAAAATTGGCACAGACGGTGTGCAAATTCTTGGTGGACATGGTTTCACAAAAGAACATCCTGTTGAACGTTGGTACCGCGATTTACGGGCTACTGCAATTTTACAATCTGGCTTACATGCTTAAAAGATCAATCAGAGGATACTTTAATGAATTTACAAAATCCTAAAAAATTCAAAATGATGATTGATCAAGCACATGATGTTGCGATCAATGTTTTACGCCCTATTTCTCGTAAATATGATAAAGCTGAACATGCATATCCAAAAGAACTTGATATGCTTGCCTCCCTCATTGATGGCATGAATGAAGGTGGTGAAGGAATTAATGCTGGTGCTGCGGGTGCTGGAAAGCGCGGTGATACCGACAATGAAGGTATTCGCAATGGAACCAACATGTCGACCGCTCTTGGAATTATTGAGATGTGTTATGGCGATACAGGCTTATTACTGAGTATGCCTCGTCAGGGTCTTGGAAACTCAGCAATTGCTGCTGTGGCAAATGATGAACAATTGGAGCGTTTCAAAGGAACATGGGCAGCAATGGCCATCACCGAACCGGGTTGTGGCTCCGACTCTGCCGCTATCCGTACCACAGCAACCAAAGATGGTAATGACTATATTTTAAATGGTGAAAAGATTTTTGTGACCTCTGGCGAACGTGCAGACTCTGTCGTTGTTTGGGCCACACTTGATCGTAAACTTGGCCGTGCAGCGATTAAATCATTTGTAGTGCCCAAAGGTACGCCTGGCATGAAGGTCGAACGCCTCGAACATAAATTAGGAATTAAAGCATCAGATACGGCAGTGATTAGTTTTATTGACTGCCGTGTACCTGCTGAGAACCTTTTGGGTAATGCCGAAGTGGATGTTGCTAAAGGTTTCGCCGGAGTAATGGAAACTTTTGACAATACTCGGCCTTTAGTTGCAGCAATGGCAATCGGTTGTGCAAAAGCTTCACTAGAGCGTATTAAAGAGATTTTTAAAGATCAGCTTGATCCTGATTACTCGACTCCCTACCTACATGCTTCTAACCTTGCAGCTCAAATCTACCATATGGAGGCTGAATGGGAAGCTGCTCGTCTGCTCATGTTAAAAGCAACATGGATGGCTGATAACAAAAAGCCAAACTCTAAAGAAGCTTCTATTGCAAAAGCAAAAGCAGGTCGTGTTGGTAACGAGATCACTTTAAAATGTGTCGAGTTAGCAGCAAGTGTTGGCTATAACGAAGACGAACTACTTGAGAAATGGGCACGTGATTCAAAAATTCTTGATATTTTTGAAGGTACTCAGCAAATTCAACAATTAATTATTGCGCGTCGTGAGCTTGGTAAATCTTCAAGTGAATTAAAATAAGAGCATCGCAAGGGAGTTTAAATTCCCTTGCTGCTTAGTACTACCATCTATAGGCAAAATAAAAACCCTCTAATCACATGATTAGAGGGTTTGGTATTTCAGGAATATATATTATTTATTCAACTTTTATGTTTCTAATGATTGATCTACTGCACCAAATTTTTTGAAGATTTTTGCACGTCTTTTTGGTGAAATATTCGCTTTATTCAAATCACCTTTATAGTGATCAAAAACTCGCTTATCCATTATTTTGAACCACAACGAAGGAATTAACGCAGGTAATAACATACTTGCATAACCACTTGGTAATTCTGGTGCCTCATCAAAATGACGTAATGCTTGGAATGGACGAGTCGGATAAGCATGATGATCTGAGTGACGCTGCAACTGGTACAGAAATAAGTTTGTTACTACGTTATTGTTGTTCCAGCTATGCTCTGGCATTGTGCGCTCATATTGACCATTTTCTTTTTTCTGACGTAATAAACCATAATGTTCAATATAGTTAATAATTTCAAAAAGACTAATGCCATAAAATGCTTGTGTCGCTAAATATGGAATTGTACTTTTACCAAAAATTCCAACCATAGAGGCATGAAAAGCAGCACTCATTCCCCAACCTTGTAATAATTCATTATCTGCTGACCAGAACTCTTTTCCTTTACGTTTTAAACGATTCTTCTCAATTTCAATTGCAGACTTAAAAGAACCTACAACTGTACGTGGCCAGAACTCATAAAATGTTTCGCCCATACGTGAAGAAGCCGGATCTTCAGGAGTTGCTGCACGTTTATGGTGTCCATAAGGATGTTCGATACGGAAATGGTTATAACCTGTAGGAACCAAAGCAAGATGAGATAAAATATGATCAATACGATCATGCTTATGGCTTAATTCATGGGCTGTATTAATTGCAATACCATTAATTGCACCCATTGAAATACCAAGCAAAATTTTATCAATAAATGAAGTAGTTTTACGGCTTGTTAAATAACATGCGTAAACGTTTGCTGCATATTGTAATGGGATAAAGCTCTTCACTAAACGTGAGTAATACGGATCTTTTTCAAGAAGCTTAATTTTTTCATCGGTTGGATTACGTGCATCCTTCCCAATAACAGTATCAATTGCAGGGATCACAACATGTAATAAAAGTGGACCACCTAAAGCGAAAACTTTTTTTAATGGGCGTGGACCAAAATGGTAACCAGCTAAAATACCTAAACCAATTACAGGTAGAGCTGGACTAATCATCCATAAATAGCGCTTACGATCTATCTCACGCATAGACGCTGGCACTGGCATAAGTTCTTGCTGAACATTTACTGGTGCATTCATAGTCATATTTCCTTTTTCTATATATCTATATAGTTAAAGAAATAGTACTTACTTAACAGTAGTAACCGTCCAAAAAACCTATTTCAAAGTCTTTGGCATTTTCTTCCACTTTTTTGTCCTAAAAACACATGTTGATCTATTCTCATAGCTCACTATAATTTTATTAAAATAATGATTGATCATTTAAAGATGGATGCACTAAGTAAATTTTTTGATGATATTCACCTTAACAAGTCTGAATACATCTATTTAAAAGCACAAGGAGAATGGGCTTTTAAAACACAAGATCAATCTGCTTTACTTGCTTATATTGTTTTAACTGGTTCAGTATATATTCAACTTAATGCGTCAGAAAAAATAATTGCCACAGCTGGTGATATTATTTTAATTCCTTCTGGAAAAGCACATAATGCCACCGACTCAAAATCAACAGCAACTAAATTAGTAGATTCTCTAGATATTACTTCACTTTTTAATGGCCATAGACAAGACGCGATCGAGTTTGGTACTTCTTCTCCAGATAAAACATTATTACTATGTTTACGCTGTCAGATCGATACTCATATGGCAGGTCCTTTGATTAATGCATTGCCTTCTATCATGCATATTCAGCACGAAAATCAAACCAACCCACCAGAATGGCTACAAATTGGGCTTTATTTTTTAGCAATTGAAACTCAAAAAATCAGGCCGGGACATGACAAAATTATTGATCATTTAGTCAGTATTCTTCTCATTGAATGTATTCGTGATCATGTTCAACAAATGACAGATCAACAAAACTGGCTAAGTGCGTTAACCCATCCTGAATTGAGTAATGCCCTATCCGCTATTCATAGCCAACCAGAAGTCGCTTGGACAGTTGAATCTTTAGCAGAACGATGCTGTATGTCACGATCCAAATTCGCAAATCTATTTAATAGTATTATTGGGGAACCACCTCTAACTTATTTGCAACATTACCGTTTTCGTTTAGCAAGTCAGTACTTACGCACAAGTAATTTTTCAATTCAGCAAATATCAAACAAAGTCGGCTATTCATCCGAAACTGCTTTTAGTCAGGCCTTTAAAAGAATTTTTGATTTATCACCTAAACAATATCGACAGCAATATATCGAACATCATCTCGATTAATAGAAAATAAAAAAAGCGCCGAAGCGCTTTTTTTATTTGATCAAATTATTATTTAATTTTTGCATGTGATTTTAAATATTGGCTGTAATCTTCCAATATTTGTTGACCACGAGATTGACGATAAAGTTGTTTTAGCTGTTGTAATTGATCAGCAGGAATAGCATTAGCGGCTGATGAATTTACATTTGAAACTGCAACGACTACCAGCTCATTTGGCAAGTTTGCTGTTGTAACAGACCACATACCCGGTTTTGGGGTAGCTAAACTAAATGCTGCACGTTCAATTTCACGCTTTAAACCCTGTGAACGACTAAATACGCCAGCTGATTCAAATGCGACTTTATTTTTAGCAACTACTTGTTCTGCTGGTTGAGTTTTAAACTCAGTCAACATGGTAGCAATTTTTGCTTGGGCTGCTTTACGCGCTTTTGCATCGATAACTTTGGCTTTTGCTTCATTCATCGCTTGCGCTAATGGTTTTACACCAGCTGCGTGGTAATCACGCACTTTAACCCATACCGTATCACCATTTGCTAATTGAATATTAGATGATGCATTACGGTCACCATTTTTCACATCATCATTAAATAACTTAATTTTGACACTTGGATCACTTAAATATGGGTTTTGAGTTGCTAAAGTTACACCATTCAATGATTCAACTTTTGCACCTTTTACTTCTTGTACAACAGCTTCTAAAGAATCATTACCAACAATTGTTTCATTCAAACTGTTTACGGCATCTGAATAAACCGTAGCAACTTTATTCTTTTCAACCTCAGCCGTTAAACGCGCTTTCTCAGCTTCAAATGAAGGGATTTGGTTAGCTTGAGTTTCTGCTTCAATAATATGATAACCATATTGTGTTTTTACTGGCTGCGAAACTTGTCCATTTTTCAAACTTAAAACAGTTTTATCAAATGCATCCGAGAAAACACCTGAAGCATATGCTTCAACTAAACCACCTTTTGCTTTTGAACTAGGATCTTCAGAGAACTGCGATGCAGCTTGTGCAAACGAAAGACCACCCTGAATTTTCGCATAAACTTCTTTTGCAAGTTTTTGAGCAGCGGCATCATCACGAGCATCAGTAGTAATTAAAATGTGCTTTACAGTTCGTTTAGCATCTTTTTTCTGAGTTTCAACAAACTTTGCATAAGCTTGCTGAAGTTCAGCTTCGGTTGCAGGAGCTGGTTTAGTCATCATTGATGGAGATAAGACAACATAATCAACATCAACTGAAGCCTGTTGCTTAAATTCATTTTGATGCTTGTTATAGTAATCTGTAGCTTCTTGATTAGATGCCGTTAAACCTGTTTTGTAAGCATCTAATTTAATACTAGCTAAATGTAACGTACGTTGTTCAGTTTGCAAATTCGCAATTTGCATTAGATCAACTTTGCTTACTAAAGAGTAATCAGCAAACGTTGACGTTAACATTTTCAAAGCATGATCTTGACGTAGGCTTGCTATTAAACCCTGACTCGTCATGCCAATAGAACGTAAGTAATTTTCATAGAGTTTTTGTGAGAATTGACCATTCTCTTGCAAACTAGGCTGCTGAGCTAACATTTGCTCAATTTGAGCATCACTCAAAGAGATACCTAATTTTTCTGCTTGCTGTATTAATAGATTACGTGACACCAAAATATCGAGTGCCTTAGCCTGAATGACAGGCAAATTAAGTAAACTTTCATCCCCTTTAACAGCAGCTAAATATTGTTCTTTGTAAGACTGAGTTAAAGTTTCAAGGTCTTTTTTAGATATTTCTTGGCCGTTTACTGTTTTTGCAACATCAGCCTTGTTTCCCCTATTAAAATATCCTTCAATACCTACAAGTGCTAAAGGGGTCAAAAACAAAATTAGAAGGACTTTGCCGAGCCAACCCTTAATGACTGTACGAAACGATTCCATAAGTATTCCAATATTTTATTTCGAGGAGAATTTTAACTGAAAAACCACAATCAATGAATGAGCAATATTGGTCAATTCAGATATTTAATAAAAAACGCGCCTATATTGGCGCGTTTATTCATCTTAAAAGATTAAGCTACTGAATCTTTAAGACCTTTACCAGCTTTAAAGCTAGGTACTTTAGTTGCTTTAATTTGAAGCTCTTCACCAGTTTTAGGGTTACGACCAGTGCGTGCAGCACGTTCTTTAACACTGAAAGTACCAAAACCAACTAAAGTTACTGTGTCACCTTTTTTAAGTGCTTCAGTAATTGACGCAATTGTCGCATCGAGTGCCTTGCCTGCATCAGTCTTAGATACTCCCCCTTTTTCAGCAATTGCATCGATTAATTCTGATTTATTCATGAATAAAACATCCTCTTAATATCGTTTGTTTAAGGTCCAAGGCTATAGTTTAAAAGGCCATGACGCCTTTATAGCAATGCTTTAGGGGAAAACGCAATACTAGAGCAGGGCTTTTAGCAAAAATAAATGCTAAAAAACTGTTATATATTTGCTAAATCCCAACATTTTTTTACTTTTTATTCAATTTTTCTTTCAAATGTTGATTTTCTTCTATTAAAGCATCCACCTTAATATGCAGTTGTACAAGCAGCTGTTCGATGTGTTGCAAATCTTTCGGCGTCACCAACCCAATACGGTTTAAAGAGTGATTAACACTCGTATCAAGAATCTTTTCTACTCTGTCTTTTGTTTCAGAAACAGACTCTTTTGCTTTTTCTGTGACCTTGCCAACAGTATTGTCTGCCAAGTCTCCAGTTTTTGATTCTAGCTCCTCACCCACTTTAACCAAAGAATCAAAGAGCTTATTTCCCTCTTCTTCCGCACGTGAAAAAGCACCAAGTCCTGCTAGCCAAATTTGCTTAGTATACTTCCTAAAATCTAAAGCTGATTTTCTTGAACTTTTTGATTTTAATTTATTTTTTTCTTCCGACTCTTCTATCTGGGTATCTGTATTTGCATTATCCATTAATCTAAACTCCTAATCAGATGAGAGAAATGATGACTGATTTGACCACAAAATATTTCTATAATATCAAAGTAAAGACTTGATCCATTTACAAAACTGTTCTACAAAGCAAATAAGTCATGTAAATATATTTAACACGACATTGTGTTAAGTTTGGGATAGGATGTCCCATTCTTCGGTTAATTGCTATTTCTAAGGATAAACTTTTATGAGTGAAACGCAACAAAGACAAAAACATCCGCGTCTGTTGCTGAATATTGTTCTAATTATTTTAGAAACTTTTTTTTCATTTATTCTCACCCACGATGGTGCCCTTCGCTTGCAAGCGAAAAAGTTTATTTTGAACAAAACAACGATTCGTATTAATAGCTATTTACCTTTCTTTGACTTCTATGTTCAATTTACAGAAAAAGGTTTGTTATTCGATATTCACTCTTTTGATAGACGTATTGATCTTGAGATCAATAGTACGCTTATCGATTTAATTAAAATTTTTGGTTTTTCTAACCAACGCAGTCTTAAAAATATGCGTATTGATGGTGATGAGGAAACGAAAAAGGAACTTCTAGATTTAATTTCTCATTTAACTCTACCAAAATTGCTAGTTGACTGGAAACAGTGGTTTAACACTCCAGATGATGAAGCTGAAACACTTGCTTCACGTAAACGGATTGCTCCATTACTTGAGAAAATTGATCAACAAAGATCAGAGATCAACTCCCTTCACGTGGAAATTAAACAGTATCAAAATCGAATTACTCGCTTACAACGACGTCAACGAAATATTAACCTCTCCTTTGGTATAATTAGCCTAATATTTATTGTTTATTTCATATATAATTTGTGGGTTGCCTAATTTATTTTTCTATTTTGTTCCTACACTTGAATTAAAAATAAAAAAACTTGACTATTTTAGTCGGGATTCATAAAATCCTATTATCTAGTCTTAACATGTGTATCGAATCATGCGCCTTACAACTCGCGGTCGCTACGCAGTGACTGCTCTACTTGATTTAGCTTTGCAGCCAACTGAACAAACGATCACGCTCGCCGAAATTGCCGCACGCCAATCCATTTCAGTTGCTTATTTAGAACAGTTATTCGCAAAACTTAAGCGTCATGGGTTAGTTTCTAGTGTTCGTGGTGCAAATGGTGGTTACCATTTGGCTCGAAATGCTGATGAAATTACTGTGTTAGAAATTATTGAAGCTGTAAATGAAACGGTTGATGCAACACGTTGTGACCATAAAGGTAACTGCCAAAATGGTGCAATGTGTCTCACTCATGATTTATGGCAAGAACTCTCTCATCATATTGCCGACTATTTAGCAAAAATCTCTCTTGCCGACCTCATTAGCCGAGACAACGTTCAAACTGTTGCATTACGCCAAAATGTGACTGGCACAGATTCAGCTCTTTTATCGGGTACAGGTATTTGATATGAAACGTCCAATTTATCTTGATTACGCAGCAACCACTCCAGTAGATCCGCAAGTTGCAGAACGTATGATGGAGTGTTTAACTTTCGACGGTACCTTTGGTAATGCTGCGTCTCGTTCCCACGCTTATGGCTGGCAGGCAGAAGAAAAAGTTGAATATGCACGTGAGCAAGTAGCAAATTTAATTAAAGCTGATCCACGTGAAATCGTTTGGACTTCTGGTGCAACTGAATCAGATAACCTTGCCCTTAAAGGTGTAGCTCAATTCTATGCATCTAAAGGCAAACATATCATTACAAGTAAAATTGAACACAAAGCTGTTCTAGATCCTTGTCGTGAATTAGAAGAACAAGGCTTTGAAATTACTTATTTAGAGCCAGAACCACAAACAGGTTTAATCACTCCTGAAATGGTTAAGGCTGCCCTTCGCCCAGATACTATTCTTGTTTCTCTTATGATGGTAAACAATGAAATTGGTACAGTCACAGATGTAGCGGCGATTGGTGAATTAACACGTGCCAACAAAACATTTTTCCACGTAGATGCAGCACAAGCAGCTGGTAAAGTTGATATCGACTTATCTACGATGAAAATTGACCTTATGAGTTTCTCTGCTCATAAAATTTATGGTCCAAAAGGTATCGGCGCATTATATGTACGTCGTAGCCCGCGTGTTCGTCTAAAAGCACAAATTCATGGTGGTGGTCATGAGCGTGGTATGCGTTCTGGTACTTTGGCTACTCACCAAATCGTTGGTATGGGTGAAGCTTTTGAAATTGCAGGCAAAACAATGCATGCAGAACAAGAGCGTCTCCGTAAACTTCGTGACAAACTTTGGAACGGTTTACAAGACCTTGAACAAGTGTTCTTAAATGGTCACCCAACTCAAAACGTTGCAAACTATTTAAACGTTAGCTTCAACTTTGTTGAAGGTGAATCTTTAATGATGTCGCTTAAAGATGCTGCTGTATCAAGTGGTTCTGCTTGTACTTCTGCAACTTTAGAGCCTTCATATGTTCTTCGCGCATTAGGTTTATCTGATGAGCTAGCACACAGCTCAATCCGCTTTAGTTTTGGTAAATACACAACTGAAGAAGACATTGACCACGTGCTTACAATTACCAAAGCCGCTGTTGAGAAATTACGTGAACTTTCTCCGCTTTGGGATATGTACAAAGAAGGTATCGATCTTTCTACAGTTGAATGGGCAGAACACTAATTATTGAAATTAGTGTTTTACCCCTCATATTAATATTAGGCTGACCCCGAGGTTTGGAGAAGCGAAATGGCTTATAGCGAAAAGGTAATTGATCATTACGAAAACCCACGTAATGTTGGTGTTTTAGATAAAAACTCTGAAAATGTTGGTACAGGCATGGTGGGTGCACCTGCATGTGGTGACGTGATGCGTTTGCAAATTCAGGTAAATGATAGTGGTGTGATTGAAGAAGCACGCTTCAAAACTTATGGCTGTGGTTCTGCAATTGCATCAAGCTCACTTGTAACTGAATGGTTAAAAGGTAAGACTCTTGATGAAGCTCAAGCGATCAAAAATATTGATATCGCAACTGAGCTTGCTCTTCCTCCAGTAAAAGTTCACTGCTCTGTACTAGCTGAAGATGCAATTAAAGCTGCGATTGATGATTACCGCAGTAAAAAATCTAAAGCTTAATTTGTTACCATTGTAAACGTTGGAGTTTTCATGATTCATTTAACTGAAAATGCTGCGACTCATATTAGCAATTACCTTAAAAATCGAGGTAAGGGTGAAGGCATTCGCGTGGGTGTGAAAACTTCTGGTTGTTCTGGGTTGGCTTATGTTCTCGAATTTGTTGATTCTGTCGATGAACATGACCAAGTTTTCGAACAATTTGGCGTTAAGGTTTTTGTAGATCCAAAAAGTCTTGTCTATTTAGAAGGCTTAGAAATGGACTACGTAAAGAATGGCCTTAACGAAGGGTTCGAATTTAACAATCCCAATAAAAAAGGTGAATGTGGTTGCGGTGAGTCTTTCACTGTATAACTCCCTCTTCTCCTTCCATCCTTTTCATTAAAACAGTGACTTTTTATAGCACTGTTTTAATGTATTTAATTAACGTGGACCTCCTTTCTAATGAATCATTTTGAGTTGTTCAATTTACCCGTAGAACTCGATATCGATTTGGCGAGCTTAAAATCTAGTTTCTTAAGTTTGCAACAGCAATATCACCCAGATAAAGCAGAAGATAAAGATCAGGCATTGATCAAATCAAGTGAAATTAATCAAGCTTTTAAAGTACTTTCGCAAGTAGATAGCCGCGCTGCTTATCTATTAGCATTAAAAAAGCAAGATCATCACCTTGATCAATCCATTAGTGATTTTGAGTTCCTACAATCAGCTCTAGAACTTCGTGAGCAACTTGATGAAGCAACTTCACAAGAGCATTTAAGTACTCTTAAGCAAGAAGTTTTTCAGTGGATTGATGGCTTAGTTCGCGAATTTAAAATTGACTACTCAGATGAAGATTGGGGCGAAGCTCGAGATACTGTACGTAAATTACGTTTCTTTCAGCGCGTTCTTAACGATATTGAAAAAGCAGAAGATCAACTGTTGGATGATGAAGACAACTTTGATTTAGACGATGATTTTTAATTTGCTTTTTCCAATTTATATTCAAAGGATTTAACTCATGGCACTTTTGCAAATTGCTGAACCGGGTCAATCCAGTGCCCCACATGAACACCGCATTGCGATTGGTATCGACCTAGGAACAACACATTCTTTAGTTGCGACAGTGTTATCAGGCAAACCAAAAGTCCTTAACGACGAAAAAGAAAGACGACTTCTTCCTTCTATTGTGCATTATGGAAATGATGTCACTCATTATGGTGAAGAAGCAAAACCTTTCATTATTGCTGATCCAAAAAATACAATTGTTTCTGTAAAGCGTTTTATGGGACGCTCAAAAGCAGATATCAAATTTCAACACCCATATGAATTAGTGGGTTCTGAAAATGAGATGCCAGCTTTCGAGACACGTTCTGGTCGTAAAACGCCTGTTGAAATTTCAGCTGAAATTTTAAAACAACTAAAAGAACGTGCTGAATCTAGTTTACAAAACCCAGTAAATGGAGCCGTAATTACTGTTCCAGCTTATTTTGATGAAGCACAACGTCAAGCAACACGCGATGCTGCACAGCTGGCTGGGTTGAATGTACTACGTCTTTTAAATGAGCCAACTGCTGCTGCTGTGGCTTATGGTTTAGATCAAGAAACGAATTTAGCTACAGATCATAACTATGTGATTTATGACCTAGGTGGTGGTACTTTCGACGTATCAATCCTACGTTTTTCACAAGGTGTCTTTGAGGTATTAGCTACAGGTGGTCATACTGCTTTAGGTGGTGATGATTTAGATCGTCTCATTGTTAAGTGGGCTAAAAAACAATTAAATATTGATACGCTAAGTGATGAAAACTATGCAGTATTTATTGTTGCTGCTCGCCAAGCAAAAGAACAGCTCTCTACACAAGAATCCGTTCAGTTAAAACTACTTGAAAATGTACTAACACTTGATCGTTCAACCTTTGAGAGCATTATTCAAGTTGCTTTAGACAAAACAATTAGTGTTTGCAAACGCGTTTTACGTGATGCAAAACTTGAATTATCAGATATTCAAAATGTTGTTTTAGTAGGTGGTTCTACCCGTTCGTATGCTGTTCAGCAAGCAGTTCGCAATGTATTTAACCAAGAACCACTTTGCACAATTAATCCTGATGAAGTTGTAGCGATTGGTGCTTCTATTACAGCCAATCAATTAATTGGAAACAGCCAAGACGGCTCACTACTTTTAGATGTTACTCCTCTTTCTCTTGGCTTAGAAACCATGGGTGGATTAGTAGAGCGTCTTATTTCTCGTAATACAGCTATTCCAGTTGCTCGCCGCCAAGAGTTTACTACTTATCAAGATGGCCAAACTGCCATGCTTATTCATGTAGTTCAAGGTGAAAGAGATTTAGTCGAACACTGTCGATCGTTAGGAAGATTCGTTCTTCATGGCATTCCCCCAATGACTGCTGGTCAAGCACGTATTGAAGTTACCTTTCAGGTAGATGCAGACGGCTTGCTTACTGTTTCAGCTCGTGAAACAACTTCAGGTGTACAAGCTCAAATTGATATTAAACCATCTTATGGTTTATCAGAGTCTGACACTGAACGCTTGTTAATTGAAGGTTTCCAACATGCAGAAGAAGACAAAAATCTGCGTCATTTAAAAGAAACCAAGGTTGAAGCTCAACGTGAGCTTGAAGCATTAGAACAAGCTTTGAAAGTTGATGCTGATTTACTCAATGCTGAGCAGCTCGAAGCACTTAAAACCGCTGAAAATATGCTTAAAGTACAACTTGATGGCAATGATATTCAAGCGATTGAAAAATCTGTAGAACAACTTAAAGTACATAGTGATGCTTTTGCTGCACTACGTATGAATCGACATATTGACCACGCCTTAAAAGGTACAAAACTTGAAGATTGGTCAAATTCAAACTAAAGGTATAGGTGATCAATATGCCCCGCATTAAAGTACTTCCTCACGCTCAATTTTGTCCTGAAGGTGCAGAATTTGAAGTTGAACAAAATGCAAATCTTTGCCAAAGTTTGCTTGATCGAGGAATTAAAATCGAACACGCATGTGACATGTCATGTGCTTGCACTACTTGTCACGTAGTAGTTCGTAAAGGTTTTGATAGCTTAGAAGAAATGGATGATGTTGAAGCAGATCTTTTAGATCGCGCTTGGGGTCTTGAACCGGATTCTCGCCTTTCATGCCAAGTAAAAGTTGTGGATGAAGATTTAGAAATTGAGATTCCTAAATATACAATTAACCATGCTTCAGAAAATCATTAATCATGTTAATAAAAAAGCTGCTTTTAAAGCAGCTTTTTTTATATTTTATAAACTCTAAACCTGATCTTGCTGGTCTATTTCTAAAGGTTTAACTTCATCTTCAAGTCTTAGCTGCGCTATACCTTGAGTATTCACTAAATTTTGTTGAACTTTAATTCGTTGAATCATTTTCTCAAGCACTTCTACTAATTCAGGATATTCATAGTTTTGTACTTCTTCCAAATTAAGTACCAAGTGAAAGCCTTTATACTCATAATCGAACCATTGCTGATGATCCGATTTATTGCCTGTATATTTCTCCATCACTTGCCATGTCTTTACCGCACCTTGAATACCTTTTAGATAAATCGGTGTTTTAGGAGCGCACAAGAAATCACTTTTAATTAATTGATAAGTATCGTCTGAAATTAAGATTTCATCTATTTCAGCAGCATATTGCAAACGAGCCGCTAAATTCACATCACGACCTACAATCGTATAAGCCATACGATGTGTTGCCCCATAATTTCCTACGTGGCAATAACCAGTACTAATGCCCATTCGGATATGCAATGCTGAGTAACCCATTTTTTTCCAGCGCTCGCGCAACAATTTCATTTGCTGACGCATAGCGATTGCCATTTCTACACAGGCTTTAGCATCTTGCTCCACACCTTGTGAATTCGGATCACCAAAAAATATGAGAATGGCATCCCCCATAAATTTATCGACAGTAGCCTCATACTGTTTAGCAATTTCAGTCATATGGCTTAAATAATCATTAAGCAAAAATGCCAAATCATCTGGAATCAAAGTTTCTGATAACTCTGTAAAACCCTGAATATCAGAAAAAAACACTGTCATTTTTTTACGCTTATATTCAATCTTTGCTTCAGCCTCACCGCGCATAATAGACTGCCACAACTGTAGTGGCGCATAACGGCTTAACTGATTAGCAAAAGCAATATAGCGGGTCATTTGGTCATAGTAATGTTGACGCTGCTGACTGATTTTTTTAACCCAGCGATGCTGGTAGTAGTTTCCGATGGTAATAAACATAACCAAACCAAGAAGTGTAATTACAGTCAACTCTTGGCTAGTAGGCTCAAAATATGTATAAAAACCAAATAAAAAGAAAGTACTTAAATAAAAAATAATCGCGCCTAACAAACTGGTCAAACAAATGACTGCGAAAGAAATACGACTATTAATTGCTGAATAAAATAATGCAAAAATTGCAATAAATGTAGGCACCAAATTAAGATGCAAACCAGCCAATGTAACTGCTACAACAATTGCATCGATTGCAAAGAAAACACTTTTTTGAGTTTTTTTATCGAATTGGTACTGAAGCCAATGTTCTAACTTCGAACTAATAAAAAGCAGAAATAGGAAAAAAGGTGGAACATAGATCTGATAATTTGTATTAGGTGAGGTAAAAGCATAGATCACTAAAATTAATGACAGAATTGAATATCCCATCAAGCGATGAAAATATGCAAACTGTTTAGGCTCTCTATCGATAAACCTCTCTAATTGCACCCTATCCTCCACACCTCAATGTAGCCACATTCATATAAATGTGGCATTGCATTGATTTAGTCCATGCGCCAATCAAATGGCATATCACCTTGACCACGTAACGCAAGCATAAGAGTTTGACGCATATGAGCCAGCACATCATTTGTATAAGGAACCGCAGGTGTACCCCATACTGGTTTAGGCCATGCAACGTCATTCTGATAACGTACAACATGATGGAAATGCAATTGAGGCACCATATTCCCCAAAGCTGCAACATTCATTTTATCAGCACGGAATACACGAGATAGCTGGCTAGATAACCAACTTGATTCACGTAAAAACTGTTCTTGGTCAGCTTGGCTCAACTCATATAATTCTGTGATTCCCGGCACACGAGGGATTAAAATCAGCCAAGGGAATTGCATATCATTCATTAAACGACATGTTGAAAGCGGAAAATCGCCTACAAAAAAAGTATCTTGAGCAAGTTGTGGATGCAAACTAAACATATCTTTTATAAATGACAATAAACAATAATGGCTAATACTATCACATCAGTTTTAATGTGAGTATTGCTAGTGTCTGGTTTGATTACAAATAACAATGATTTTATGCACTTATTCCCCCAATAGACCGAGAAATCGTGCATAAAATTTTGTTATCAACATATAAAGGATTTGTATAGAATGAAAATCACTTTAAAACACTATTTAAGCATGTAATTCATTCAATAATTTCGCTAACAAATCATTAATAAATTGGACTCGTTTTTCCTGTTCTTCAAGCTGAACCATAACTTTTAAACGTTGACCACCTTCCATACGATAATAGGTTGGATGCTTTTGCATGAGTTGAATAATAGTAATGGCTTGAACAGGTGTATCAGGCGAGAATTCAATATTGCCGCCTTGAGTATTAATATCGATTTTAGTAATACCTAGCTGTTCAGCTTTCAATCGAATTTGGTGAACACTAAATAAGTGTTTCACCGATTGCGGGGGAACTCCAAAACGGTCAATAAGCTCCATACGAATATTGTCGAGCTTTTCTTGGGTATCTGTATTACTAATACGCTTATAGAATAATAAACGCTGATGCACGTCACCTAGGTACTCATCTGGAATCAGTGCAGGAATATGTAAATTAATTTCTGCAGTTAATGATAAAGGTGCATCAAAATTCGGCGTTTTCCCTTGCTGAATCGCTTTAGTAGCTTTTTCCAGCATTTCCATATACAAACTATAACCAATTGCTTGCATTGAACCACTTTGCTGCTCACCTAAAAGCTCACCTGCGCCTCGAATTTCTAAATCTTCTGTAGCCAGCATGAAACCAGCACCAAGAGTTGAAGCACGTTGGATTGCATCAAGGCGTTTTTCAGCATCACCTTTTAGATGCTTTATCGAAGGAACTAATAAATAAGCATAAGCTTGGTGATGTGAACGCCCCACACGGCCACGTAATTGGTGTAGTTGAGCTAAACCAAGTTTGTCAGCCCTTTCTATCAAAATAGTGTTGGCATTTGGAACATCAATTCCAGTTTCGATAATTGTTGAACATACCAATACATTGTATTCTTTGTGATAGAACTGTTGCATGACTTGCTCAAGTTCTCTTTCCCTCATTTGCCCATGAGCCACTGCTACACGAGCTTCAGGAACAAGCACGCGAATATTTTCAGCTGCTCTCTCAATCGTATCAACTTCATTGTGCAAGAAATATACTTGGCCACCACGTAGTAACTCACGCAAGATCGCTTCTTTAATAGACGCTTCGGTATGTTCTTGTACAAAGGTTTTAACAGCTAAACGACGGGCTGGCGGTGTAGCAATGATAGATAAATCACGCATTCCCGAAAAAGCCATATTTAAAGTTCGTGGAATTGGTGTAGCTGTAAGTGTTAACATATCAACATCTGCGCGTAATGCTTTAATACGCTCTTTATCACGCACACCAAAACGATGTTCTTCGTCGACTACCATTAACCCTAGATCTTTAAACTGTACATTTTCTTGTAAAAGTTTATGGGTACCCACCACAATATCGACTTTGCCCTCAGCAAGATCTTCAATATTTTTCGTATGCGTTTTATTTGAACCAAAGCGTGATAATACTTCAATACGAACAGGCCAGTCGGCAAAGCGGTCTTTAAAAGATTCATAATGCTGTTGAGCAAGTAATGTCGTCGGTACTAATACAGCGACCTGCTTACCATTTTGCACCGCAACAAATGCTGCTCGCATTGCAACTTCTGTTTTACCAAAACCAACGTCCCCACAAACAAGTCGATCCATCGGTTTAGCTTGTTGCATATCATAAAGCGTCGCTTCAATAGCATTGGCTTGATCAAGTGTTTCTTCATACGCAAATCCGCTTGCAAATTGCATATAAAGCGACTGATCGACTTCAAAGCCAAAACCAGGTTTTGACTGACGACGTGCCTGTATATGTAGCAACTCTGCTGCAACATCATGAATTTGTTCTAAAGCTTTACGTTTAGCCTTACTCCACGCGTCAGTTCCAATTTTGTGTAATGGTGCTAAATCTGGATCTCCGCCACTATAGCGGCTAATGAGATGCAAGTTAGTCACAGGCACGTAAACTTTTGCCTCTTCAGCATAGTCTAGTTGCAAGAACTCATAGTCTTGCCCTTCAATTGCCAAAGTAATTAATCCAGCGTAACGCCCTACACCATGGTCAATATGAACAACAGGAGCACCTATGCTTAATTCGGTCAAACTACGAATTAGGAATTCTTCTGAAACTTCTTGCTGACGTTTACGACGACGTTGGACTACCCGATGCTCATATAACTGATTTTCTGAAATAACAGACAATTCATCAGTTAAAAGCAAACCACGGTCTAATGGCGCATTCGTAATCGCAATCGCAAACTGACTTTTCTGGAATTGCTCAAAACTATCTACACTAGGAATATCTCCCAGACTGGCACGCAAACCATCTCTTAAACTTTCTCGTCGACCAGCACTTTCTGCAACCAATAAAACAGGATGATTTGCTTCATCAATATATTTTTTAACTACGGCAAATGGTTTGTCTTTTTTCGGATCAACTGGCAACTTAGGTGGTTGCTCAACCTTAAGATTTAGAGCCCCAACTTTTTCTTCAACTGCTTCAGCACTCACAAGCATACGTGGGAACTGATTTAAAGCACTTAGTAAGTTATTTGGTGCAATAAATAACTCATCAGGTGGGAGAATTGGCTGGTCTGCGTTATGACGTCTATCTTCATAGCGACGGAAAACTTCTTTCCAAAAACTGGTTAAATCAGTATCAATATCATTATTTGTAATTACAATGCAATTCTTTGGAAAGTACGTTGTGAGTGTACTTTGAGATTGCATGTAAGTTTTATCAAAAAATAACGGTAAATAAAACTCAATTCCCGGAGATGCAATTCCATCAAGAACATCTTGGTAAATTGGGTTTTTCTTAGGATTTGCAGTCGGAAAAAGTTCAGAATAACGGTCTCTAAAAATTGAACGAGCTTCTTTTAATGGGAACTCTTTTGCTGGTAAGACGGTAAAACTTTTTAAAGTAGTTGTTGTTCTTTGCGTTTCTGGATCAAAGAATTTTAAAGTATCAATTTCATCATCAAAAAGGTCAATACGGATAGGTGCATCCTGACCAGATGCAAAAATATCCATAATGCTGCCACGTACAGCAAACTCACCATGGTCGTAAACTGTATCTACTAAATGATACCCAGCTTGTACTAAACGTAGCTTCTGTTGTTCTAAATCAAATTTTTGCCCCACACGTATATCAAAATGCTCACCTAAAACCCAAGAATATGGTGCAACTCTTTGAGCTAAAGTGCTTGCTGAAATGAGCAATACACCTTTTTGCGGCATATTGGATAAAATCGCGAGTCGTTCTGAAACAATATCTTGATGAGGTGACAAGCGGTCATACGGCAAAATTTCCCAATCAGGGAAAATTGTCGGTTTTATGCCATAAAATTCAAGTTCACTTTCTAACTGAGCAACATGTTGGTTATTTCGAGCTACTACAACGAGCAAAGATGAATGCTGAACGGCAATTTCTTTGAATAATAATGCAGCAGACGAACCTAATAACGACCCTACCCAACGCTTTTCACCGGCTTTGAGCTGTTGTAAATTCAATTGAGAGATTTCTTGTTGAAACATGTATATGGCTTTTATCAGCTAAAAAGATATGAGCTCAATAGTAGCATGATGTTTTTAGTGAAATGAGTTATTTTTTTGAAAATCAAACTACTAGTTGGCCCTACTTTTTATATTTTTTAATCAATTAACTATGATTATTTATCACGCAAAAACAAAACGTAATATTGATTTAAAATTTGTATAATCGCTTTGAGTTGAAGTAGCTTTTCTTGAGTATTTTCCAATCTTGCAACATAGCGCTGTGTTGCGATTTCTAAATCAATCTTTTCATTAATTTGTGGCGTAATTTGAAATAACTTTTGAAGATTATCAAAATTCTGTAATTTACGGTTTGAGAAATATTCAAGATGCTCTGACCACTTCTGATTAATCGCTACATCATTAATGATAGGCCCACGTTCAGAATCAAATTTCAATTGATTCTCTTGCAAGTAAAGTTGTTCTGGTGCTTCTTTTGAGCCTTGAAAAAGCTGCGTTATCTTTTTAAACATTTCATCACATCATATTTATTTCAATTTAAATAATGCAAGTAATCTAGTCACTCCCATCATTTAAGTCTTCTAAACTAACGACTATTCATCGCCTAAATCATCAAGAAAATCTACAGTTGGTACAAAAAATAAAGTACCTGTTTGAGCAGTACTAAAGTCAAGTAACCGATCTAGGTTACCATGCTCATTGCCTAAAAACATGTTCTCAAGCATTTGTCGGGTTGTACTAAATTTACGCGAGTAGCCAATAAAGAATGTACCATATTCATTTCTAGATGGATTTGAAAAGGGCATATTAGCTCGCATAATTTTAAGCTCATTGCCTTCTGCGTCATGAGCTTTACTAACGACATTATGAGCAGTTAAAGGTTTTTCATCATCGCCGAGCTCAACATCATTGAACTTTTTACGGCCAATCACTTTTTCTTGTTCTTCGTCAGTTAATGAACGCCATTTGTCCATATCATGTGTATATTTTTGGATAAAAGCATAACTTCCCCCGGTAAAGTCAGGGTCTTCATCGCCTACTAATGCCCACTGCGCTGCAATAACAGGTTCAGGGTTCTCAGTTCCATCCACAAAGCCAATAATTGCACGACCATCAAAATAACGAAAACCATGAACCTCATCAATTGGATACGTTACTTTACCAAGCTGTTGATTAATTATATTGCCCAGCTCGTAACATAAAGTCTGACGATCAGCACGTATATGGAAAAATAAATCACCTGGAGTTGAGACAGCCGTGTATTTCGGACCTCTAATTTCTTGAAATGGCTCTAACTCTTGAGGCTTGGATTGCTCTGGAAATAAGATATCCCATGCATTAGAGCTAAAACCTAAAGTAGCATTAAATTTACTATCTGGATAACGATTAAAGAGACTTCTGGTTAGTGCTGAAAAATTAGCAGCAAAATCTTTTACTTTTTCTATTACAGAATCACCTTGAGCTAGTCCCAATACAATAAATAATGCATTTTCACCAGGAGCACTCGTTACAGGTTGAATTCTCATACATTCCATAAAATATGCCTTTTTAGGTATTTAAGCTTATTAATTTAGCATACTCATATTTTTTTCAAACAACCTGTTAAGAAATCTGATGTTGATAAGAGTTTAAGAAAACGCCTAAACTCTTACTCAGATTAAGCTTAATCAACGTCCATATTGCTTTTTTAAATACTTTACGATTTGAGCCGACTCAAACATCTTCACTCCCGTATTTGGGTCTACCAAGTATGGTACTTGCATTTTACCTTGCATAATCGGCAACAGCTTTTCTCTTTTTCCGCCTTCTAAAGGTATGTATTTACCAGGTTTTAAGCGAAGAATAGCAGGTCCCATATCTTGCCATCTCTCTTTAGCCACATTATGCAAAATATATGGTAGCTCAAGTTCAGAGAGTAGACTTCTTACAATTCGTGAATACGGACTTGCTTCAAAACTCCATAACTCAAGTTTTTGTTCAGGTGCAGCTCTATCAACAATTTTTTTATTTATCCATATTCCACGAGCTCCATTTAATATAGTTCCTGCAACTGCAACATAAGGCATGTTTGGGTAACTCGAAAATTTCTGCGGTGTTTTCCCTGTCTTACCATAATGTTTAAATAAATGATGAATAATATCCTGTGATTCATATAGCTGATCGCCAGTATTTTCATCAATTAAAAATGGAAACTGTAATTTACCGCCTTTTTCTTTTACAACTGAACGATACTTTGTTCCACCTTTAGGACATGGATAAATTTCAACGTCCAGATTCAAAAGTGTAATCACTTCACGAACACGACGGCAAAATGGTGAACCTTCAAATTCATATAATTTCAAAGCCTTTACAGGTTGTTGTGGAAATGCTGTTCCTGAAACACCTCTACCACCTTCAGCAATTGCAGATACAACTGCTTGAAGTACTTTAATTTGATGAATCACCATCATGCCTTCCTTTATATTAGAGAATTAGACTAATTTTTCTTTTGCTATCACAATCCCATTATTATCAGCATAGATAAAATCACCAGATTGAATTGTGACTCCACCAAAATACAAATTAATATCTACCTCACCAATGCCCTTACGATTACTTTTTTGTGGAATTGCAGCCAATGCATGTACTCCCAAATCTAAGGTCGCAAGTGCATCAACGTCTCGTACACAACCGTAAATCACTACACCATTCCAGTTGTTTTTAACTGCTGACTCAGCAATCAAATCACCCATGAGTGCACAGCGCATAGATGCACCTCCATCCACAACTAATACTTTACCTGTACCATCTGTTGCCAATAACTCTTTTACACGTGAGTTATCTTCAAAGCACTTTACTGTTACAACCTGTCCCCCAAAAGTTTTACGTGCTCCATAACTTTGAAAGAACTTGCCATCCATTGATGGGATTACAACCTGTAAGTCTTTTTCAGGGTTATCATCTAATAAATCACATGTTACAAATGGTACTGTCGACACTTTAATACTCCCTTATCGAGTTTGTTGTATGCTCAGATTATCATATCGTTTAAAGGCTTCAATTTGCGTTAGCGCCGCTACGACCATCGTATGAGCCAATTGCTCCGCAGTTACTGGCTTATATTTGAATGGCTTTTGAAATTTATTCTCAATAAGTTTAAATAGACTCTGCCCTAAGTCTTCAATAAACCGTACATCGCTGCGTTTACCAATCAGTAAAGACGGTCTAAAAATAGATAGTTTTTCGAGTTCTAAGCTCTCAATATAATCCTCTAACTGTCCTTTCACTTTATTATAGAAAATTGGAGAGTTTGCATTTGCTCCAAGGGCACTCACTAGCAATAGATGAATGTGCTTATCTTGCACTAGATCTGCTAAATGAGCATTGATTTCATAATCCACAGCGTAAAAAGCCTGTTTTGAGCCTGCCACTTTTAATGTTGTTCCAAGACAGCTAAATGCATGGGTATGGCCATTCACATCTTCATCATTGAGTAATAAAAAATCCTCTATAACGAGTTGAGTAACTTTTTTATATGTATTAAGTAGTTGTGATTCTTTTCTTACCACAACAGTAATCGCTTCAAATTCTGGTGTTTGCTCAAGCTGTTCGACAAGCGCTAAACCCACAAGTCCCGTAGCACCTATCACAATTGCTTTTTTAGTACTTATAGTCATTTTTTATCCAACCCTCTTCAAGTTTGTATCAAATTTAACCTTTTCTTACCGTTTTAGCAGCCCCTAAAACCGCTTAAAATGCTCGCAAGGCTTGACTTCACGGTGTTGATTCATCACAATATGGCACTTGTTTACGGGCTGGTGATGGTTACACCAGTTTACTGAATTGACCACAGCCCGCCCAGACCAACTTATTTTCAAGGAGTGCAAGAGTGGCAAACTCTGCTCAAGCTAAAAAACGTGCGCGTCAAAACGTTACAGCGCGTAAACACAACGCAAGCTTGCGTTCTATGGTTCGTACCTACATCAAACGTACTTTAAGTGCAATCGCTGGTGGTGATTATGCTGTTGCTACAGAAGCTTACAAAAAAGCTGTTCCTGTAATCGACCGCATGGCTGATAAAGGCATCATCCACAAAAATAAAGCTGCTCGTCATAAGAGCCGTTTAAATGCTCAAGTTAAAGCGTTAGCTAACTAATTTGAACATGTAAAAAAAGCCCAATAGGGCTTTTTTTATTATCTATTGTTTTTGAGCTTATAGCACTTTATGAAATTTAGCTACATTCAGCTCATAGGCCTTTCCTCTCCAAATCCACTTTAATTTACAATTTGGAAACTCTTCACCTTCAAACCATACAAATAATCCTTCCATCATTTCCGGCCAGTCTTCTTTCTTAATTTTATTCTCGCCAGAAATTACAGCAACAATTGCTGCAATAATCGTGTCATGACTCACGGCTAAACTAAGACCGCCTTTAGTTTTTGGATGAGTCCGGTAAATAAGCTCTAGTACATCTAAAACACCTGTAATGGGATGTTTCATACCAGGTAATGCATTATTTACAAAACTATTAATAAAACCTAAAGCACCCTGCTTTTTAAAATAAGGAGCAGCTTGTTGTATATCCAACACAAAGCTACCCGGTTCAACAAGTAGCCCTTGCTCAATAATTTCAATCGTATGAGTATTTGATTGGGGACTTACATCGTCAGCCCCTTCAATCATGAGTGCCGCCGTATCAACACAGCGTTGTATTGGACTTGAAATACAATGCTGAATAACACGATCTGTATTTTTGATTAAGTAATTACCCCATGCCTGCGCAAGCTCACGTCCTTGAGGAGTAAGTTGGAGATCATAACCAGCCAAGCCCTGCCCATCTACAAGTTCTCTTAAAGAATGGCGCGTAAATAAGGTTACAGGAGTTGAAGCATCGGGCAATAAATCAATTGCTTCAAACATACTTTTAGGCAATAAATCGAGTGCCATCTTTATCTTGTCATCTTTTTTCAATACTTTGTCACTATAACATGTCTGGCATAACTCTCAATCGATAACACCTGATTGGGCTAATGCTTCAAATGCTATTTTTTTGCTTTCCTGATCACGAAAAGCGATAAAGCCCTTATTTAAAACCGTGTTTCTTTGGTTATATTCAAAAGGTTTTCCATCCAGAGTAAGTAAACCACCGCCTATACTTTCTAAGAGACCTTGACCAGAACTGGTATCCCATTCAGAAGTAGGATGAAAGCGTGGGTAAATATCTATTTCACCTTCTAACATCATGCAAAACTTATAGGCACTTCCTGCTTCTCGTCGAATAATGCGATGTTCTTTTTCAATAGGTTGAATAAATTTTTGGTATTTTGGATTTTTACTACCGTGACTAAGTCCTATTTGTATAGGGGCATCTAACGAAGTTGAATTGACCTGATATTGATACCATTGTTGTTGGCTAAAGCTATATTTAAAAGGTAAATCTTGCAGATATCCTAAGTACACAACTTGTTCACATGGCACGGCAATAACTGAGAAAACTGTTTCTTTGCCGTTGATCAAGCTTAGATTGATCGTAAATTCATCACGTTCATGTATAAATTCTTTGGTTCCATCGAGTGGATCTAACATCCAACAAGTAGACCATTCATGACGGGCACTATAATCACTTTCTTCAGACAATACAGGCAACTCTGGACTAATCTCTGCAAGATGCTTTAATAAAAATCTATTTACCTTTAAATCTGCTTGGGTTACAGGTGAATCATCTTGCTTTTCATGAATAGTAAACTCATAACCCGCAGAATAGTTTTGATATTCTTCTAGTAAAATCTGACTCGCCTGTTCCAGAATAGGCAGAAGTTGATTAATTAAATTATCTTGTGGGCGTGTAGTTGTTATAAACATAAATATGCTCTACATAGTTTCACTTCTATTATAGGTGAATTATGAACAATTCTATATTCGCCAACAGTTTGATTTACTAAAATAGTAATTTATCTTAATCATTAGGCCGTTGCTTTCCGCTTATGCTATTTAGGTAATATAAATAATTTTAATATTTATAAAAGTCTTTATTCCGTACAAAAAACAATCTATAAGTTATGAAAAATAAACAACTTAAATCAGATTTATCCATTTCCTTTTCATATATTTCTTGGTATGTTCAAGGACACAATAACAAGATGGAAGAAAGTGCACATGATGCTATATGGATATCATTTCTCGACAATAGAACATAACTGGGAAGACCTTAAGCCCTTAAATGAGTTTCTACAAACATTTGCAGATGATGATGGTGATGTCTCAACACGAGATAAAGAATCACTCAAAGAAATCATAGCGAAATCTGATACAGCGTTGGCTCTCGCTAGAGAAATGGGTTGGGATGGTAGCTATACAGGCTGTCCTTATCTATTCTGGTTACCAAGTAAAAATAGCCAATCTTTTGAATATGGTTTTGTATTTAAACAGACCTCAGATAATACAACTTTTGTGATTTCACCGATTGAATTGAGCTATTTAGCTGAAGATCCCGAGGTACAAACATTAAGTAAAGATATTGAATAAGTGATATAGGTTATTGATTCAAATTTGAGATCAATAACCTCATCTTAATATTAGGTAGATTAGTCAAACATACTTAACTGAGGTGTAGGTTTTATAATTTTTTCTTTGGGGACATGAGAGCATTCAAACTCTTCAACTGGAAAACCTTCGATAAAGCTGGAAATATCTGGTGATTCTAAACTTAACCATTCATCTAGTCGATCATGTGGAATCACAATAACTGATCGTTTAACATCGCCTGGCTCGTGAAAGTCTTTCATCATTGGATGGTCTATAGCGTCCATGGTCAACATACTTGCAGAACGAATAATCGTTTCATTCATTTTGCAAATTTCGTAGATCGCTGCAATAAAAAAAGCCTGCCCATCTTTACGGCGTACCCCCCACCGCTCAGGCTTATCATTTATATACTTACTTTCATAAAATTCGGTCACTGGAATCACACCAAATTTACATTTAAGTGCAGCTTCTTGAAAACTCGGTTTTTGGAAAATAGTCTCATGGCGGGCATTGTAGGTATGTTTTGCTATATTTGTATCTTCTGCCCATTTAGGAACCAATCCAAACATCACTTCGCGCCATTCAAACCCTTGAGGTGATTTGAATAATAGTGGCATTGTTCCAGCAGGATAAACCTCTTCGGCATAGCTAAAGCCGACCACAGGCAACTGAAGTTGCTGTAATTGGGCAAGCGTTAAAGGTTTAAAATTGGCGCACATAACAAGAATAAAATACTCTACATTTACTTCTTTTATTTTATAAGCATTTACCACATAAACCAAATAAAAAGGCACTCGAAAGTGCCCTTAACGACATAACTTTACGCTTATGAAACGTGTTGAATCCCTTGAGGAATCGCCTGTAATAGTCGTTTAGTATAATCATGTTGAGGATGTGCATAGAGTTCATCTGAATTGGCTATTTCTACAACCTCGCCATGATTCATGACCATGACCTGATCAGAGATATATTTCACGACCGATAAATCATGTGAAATAAAGATATAACTTAGTCCAAACTCATCTTGTAAGTCTTGCAATAAATTAAGTACTTGTGCCTGAACTGAAACATCGAGCGCAGAAACAGATTCATCACAAATTAAGATTTCAGGCTTTAGCGTTAAACAGCGTGCAATGGCAATACGTTGACGTTGTCCACCTGAAAACTCATGCGGATATCGGTAGTAAGCTTGTTCAGGTAAATTGACTCGCTCAAGCAGTCCGAGAGCAATTTGCTTGCGCTCAGCATCATCTTTACCAACGTTATGAATTTGCATAGGCTCTAATAAAATCTGCCCGATGGTAAAGCGCGGATTAAGAGACGCATACGGATTTTGAAAGATGATCTGGATTTTCCGTTGATATTTAGCAAACTCTTTTTCAGTTAATGAAAGAATATCTTTACCTTCGATGAAAGCCTGCCCACCAGATGCCTGATGTAAACGCATGAGTAATAGCCCAACAGTCGTTTTACCTGATCCAGACTCTCCGACTAAACCCAAAGTTTTACCCTTAGCCAGCTTAAAAGAAACTCCTTTTACGGCCTGAAACTCTTCTTTGCCAAATAGACCTTTACGGCTATAAAAGCTTTTTTTCAGGTCTTTTACTTCTAAAATGATTTGTTCATCACCATTTAAGCCACGTTTGCGCTCGGGAATTTCTGAAGCATCAAAACTTTGCTCGACCAATACATCATCTTCTTGACGCATAAAATCGCTCGTTACAGGCAAACGATAAGGCCGTTGTGACATTTGCGGGCGGCAATATAACAAAGCTCTCGTATATACATCTTTAGGCTGTTCAAGGACCTGTTCAGCAGCACCTTGTTCTCTTATCTCGCCATGACGCATTACAATGACTTTATCTGCAATTTCACCGACCAATGCTAAATCGTGGGTAATAAAAAGCATCGACATTTGACGACGTTTACGCAATGACTCGAGTAAATCAATAATTTGCTTTTGGATCGTTACATCAAGTGCCGTAGTCGGCTCATCGGCAATGAGCAGTTTAGGCTCACACGCAATCGCCATAGCAATCATGACACGTTGCTGTTGACCACCCGAAAGTTGATTTGGGTAAGCGTCAATTTTAGTTTCAGGTGAAGGAATACCTACTTCTTTAAGCAACTCTAAAACGCGTTGTCGGGCCTGTTTACGATTCAACCCCATATGTAAACACAACACTTCTGCAATTTGATTGCCAACCGTAAAAACTGGATTTAATGATGACATCGGCTCCTGAAAAATCATGGCTATGTCTTTACCACAGATTTTGCGCATATCTTTACGAGATAAGCTCAGTAAATCTTTGCCTTCAAATATAATTTTACTTTGCTCATCAATTTTACTCTGACCTACAGGCAACAATCCCATAGTTGCCAAAGAAGTAACCGATTTACCACTACCCGACTCACCTACTAAAGCAACCGTAGTATTTGCAGGAATATCAAAAGTAATTCCTTTTACGGTTTCAATATATTGCTTATCTTCACCTTTAAAACTTACTCGTAAATTTTGAACATGCAGTAACGGCGCATTCTTATTTTCTTGTTCTAACATTTGACCTTCCTCTTATTTTAGCTTTGGATCTAATGCATCACGAAGTGCATCAGTAAACATTGAAAATGCCGTTACCAAAACAGCCATTGCGACAGAGGCTGCTACAAGCTGCCACCATTTGCCTAAAAGAAGTTCACTTTGTGCTTCATTTAGCATACTCCCCCAAGACACTACGCCTACTGGCACACCGAAGCCTAAGAAACTCAAGATGACCTCAGATTTAATGAAAGACACCACCAAAATTGACATTTGGACCAAAGCGATATGGCTGACATTTGGGAAAATATGAATGAACATACGGCGGAAGTGACCAACACCAATTGCTTTGGCAGCAAGAACGTATTCACGTGCAGTATGTTTCATATATTCTGCACGAATTAATCGATAAACACCCGTCCAGCCCGTTAAACCTAAAATCAGAACAATAGACAAAATACCTTTTTGTTGAAGTACTGCAGCAATCGCGAGAACTAATAACAAATATGGAATTGAGGTAAAAATGTTATAAAACCAGTTGAGAATATCATCAACCCAACCACCGAAATATCCAGAAATTGCGCCTAAAAGTGTACCAATTCCTACTGCAAGTAAAGCCGATATCACCCCAACAATAATTGAAGTTTCAGCACCTTTAATAGTTTTCTTTAAAACGTCCTGTCCCCATTTATCAGCTCCAAACACAAGGGTACTTTTCAGTTCTGCTTGTTGATCAAGTAAATGTCCTCCAAGTTGCTGATCGATCGCTTTCATATCATCGGCTAATGGGTCAACTACACCATAATAATCAATTGCACTTCCCGCACTCTTTTCTTGTTTAATTTCAGCCTTAAGCTTATCAATTACATCTTTTAAAGGATCGACTGGATTTTCTGGTAACTCTTCTTCAATCGCTGCCGCCTTTTGCCCTGCATCTGTTGTCTTATCTGCCCCTATAAATGTAGGCGGTGCATAACTTACGGCTACCTCTTTATTCCAGTCAGATGCAATCACGCCCGTCATTGATAGAACCAAGATAATAAAATAAAGCAATACAATCACTAGCGATGACATTGCGATCTTGTCGGCCCGAAGACGACGCATGGCAAGTTTCCACAGGCCAGATGAATGAGCTTCGGCTTTTGTTTGTTGTTTTCTTTTTGATAAAACGCTCAGCATAGCCCACCTACTTCAACTGTACACGTGGATCAACCACTTTGTAGACCAAATCGGCAATCAGGTTAAAAATCATGGTTGCAGCTGCGATGTAAACTGTAATTGCTTTAATAACAGGAAAATCACTCCGCTCAACTGCAATAATCACCTCTCGACCAATCCCGGGAATACCAAAAAAACGTTCAATTAAAAATGCGCCTATGAGCAATGCAGGTAAAGTTGACATCACATCGGTAATAATCGGAATTGAAGCGTTCCGCAGTACATGTACACCTAAAATTCGGCTTTCACCTACACCTTTAGCACGTGCTGTTCGAACATAGTCCTGATTAATTTCATCAAGCACGAAACTACGATATAACCGTAAAGTCGGTGCAATACTCACCACCAACATGATTAGAATTGGTAGTAAGGCAAACTTAAATAAATTATCAGTAAAGGTGTCGCTCCAGCCTTGCACAGGAAACCAACTTAGCTGATACGCCAGAACATATTGAAAAACGATAATGTAAACTAAGATACTGATCGACATGCCAATAGTACATAGCATCATGACCATACGGTCGGTTAGAGAGCCCCGTACCGCAGCAACAGCTAATGCCAAAATAATTGAAATAACCGTCTGTAAAATAGTCAGTGGGATTAAAAGCGTAAGCGAGGGTCCTAATCGGGTTAAAATAATTTGAGAAACGGGTTCGCCAGTACTCCAACTTGCACCATAGTCAAAAGTCAGTATCTGTTTAATGAAAATCCAGAGCTGAACGTAATAAGGTTGATCTACACCTAGCTGCTTACGAATGTTTTCAATCTGCTCAGGATTAGACATCTTGCCCGCTAAAATATAAGCAGGATCGCCACCTACCCAGTTAAAAAGAATAAAAATAAGTAAGACTACCCCCAACATAGTTGGAATCATCTGCCATAAACGCCGAATAACATATGCCAGCATAGTGATAATTCCTTATTTAATCCGTTGTCCGGTAATTTCGTTAAAGAATGCTTTATTGTCAGGATCACGACCGAGGAAATCTTTAACTAATTCAGCTGCTGGTTTTTGGCTACCTTGCGACAAAATGGTTTGACGGTAACGTTGCCCTACTTGTGGGTTATTAAGGTTATCCCCATAAGCAGAAAGCATGTCTAAAGCTAGAACCTCAGACCACATATAGCCGTAATAACCTGCTTGATAACCGCCCATCAAATGCCCAAACTGCCCCGGAAATTCGGTTGTTGGTACATAACCTAAGGCTGTAGCAGCTTCCATTTTTTGCCAATTTTCTAAAGGTTTTACTTTTAAGGCATCGGCAGTATGCAATGACATATCATACTGTGCATAAAGAGTTTGACGCGCATAACGCAAGCCACGACCATAGTTATGTACAGCTTTTAAACGGGCAATTAACTCATCGTCAACACGTGGGCAGGCTGGATCGCAATAATCGGCCACTTTAGATAAGGTTTCTTTACGGCGTGCCCACTCCTCATACATTTGAGATGGTGCCTCTACGAAATCACGTTCTACGGATGTTCCAGACTGACTCGCATAACGTGTATTTGACAAAATGCCGTGTAAAGCATGACCAAACTCATGGACAAAAGTTTCAAGCTCATCGCTATTTAGCCCTTTACGATTAAAGTTCGTGACTAGGGCTGAAACTGGTAAGCGGTTTGTTAATGTACTACCACCATATACTCCCCAAACGGCAGCATGGCCATACTTCCCTTCACGAGGGAATTTATCCATATATAAGCCACCAAGGAGTTTTCCTGTTTTCTTATCAACTACATCGTAATATTCAACTTCATCCTGCCATGCTTTAACTTTGACAGGTTTAAAATCAATACCATAAAGATCAGATGAAACAGCAAACAACCATTTTTGAGCAGCTAAGGTTGGAAAATAATCACGAAGTTTTTCCTGATCGATCTGATATTTACTCTTACGAAGCTTTTCACTCCAGTAAGCTTCACTCCAACGTGTGATCTCGGTTTTTTCTAATGGTGTTTTTAATGTTTGTGCTTTAAATTCACGGAGTTCTTCTACTTCTTTACGTTCAAGTGGCGCTACTGTTTTTTGGACTTCTGCTAAAAATTGATTTACAGCCTCAGGCGTTTTAGCCATACGGTCTTTTAAAACCCAATCTGCATAACTTGCTTTTCCAAATAACTGAGCAAGCTCATAACGCAAATCAATTGCCTGTTTAAGTAGTTTTAAATTTTGTTCAGTACCCCGTCGCGTAAAGGCAATTTGATATCTTTTTCGGGCATCATCATTATCTGCCAACTCCATAAAAGGACGATATTCCGGATATTCAAAACCTAATAAATAGTTGCCTTTAGCATTTTTCTTTAATGCTGAAATATAACTTTGAGGTAAGCCTTTCATCTCTTCAGGAGTAAACTCAAGTTTCTCTGGATTATCACGGACGTTACGGGCATATTCTTGTTCGAGTTTGGTCAACTCATCCAGAATAGCTTTCATTCGTGCACGTTTTACTGGCTCAAGTTGAACGCCTGTGTCTTCAAACTGATCTAAGATATCTTGACGATATTTTTGGTCTATCGGATCAGTAGCTTTTGTATTCTTAATGACGTTATATAATTTTGAATTTTGAAATATATCAGTATGAAACTGATTAATTTTGATTTCACAGTCTTCTGCGGCCTTACGTAACTTTGCATCTGGGTCTACGTTACTATATAGACTTATAGGACCTGAGAAATCTTCAAAATGCGCAAAAACTTTATCCCATTTTGCCAATATAGGTGCCGCTGCTGCATTATCTTTAACAGGTGTTTTTTCAAAATTTGAAATCTCTTTCTGAATCTTTTTTAAATTCGCATCACACCATCCTGGAAGTTGTTGTGCTTTAAGTAATGGCAAAGTAGGACGTGTTGTCTCTGCCGTTGCAAATTGACTTATACCCATGGTCAACACACATAAGGTTGTCATTTTCAGTAAATTATTTTTCATCGTATCTCCAATTTTTTTCATTTAATGATTAGATTTAGTATTTGTATCAATATCGAAATACATCCACTCTGCATGTAAAATTGGATGCTTCTTATATCCAATGATTTTTGGTTGAGCCAGCATATTCCGGTAGCGTGCATATGAGATTTGAACAGGCATATAGACTTCTAACAACCGTGTCATTTTTCGATAAAGCGCATCTCTCTCAGCACCTGCTTGCATTTGTTGCGTTTGGCGATACAACTGATCAAACTCTGGTGTAGAACCACAAGACCAGTTCGTCATATGTGTATTGGGTCCATAAAAATTTTGCATAAAATTATCCCCATCTGGATAATCGGCTATCCATGCAGAAGACCCGAACATCCCGTCGCATTGTTTTTGCGCACGAATAAGATCTGCAAAGAGCATGGGTTTAAAGACCATACGGATATTCAAACTATCAAAATTTTTCTTCCAGAGCTCAGCGCTTTGCTGACCAATACTGTCACTACGCGCCATATATTCAATGACAAGTGGTTTTCCGTCTGGTTGCGTACGCCAACCTGAGGCATCTTTTTTATAGTGATATCGATCTAATAGTAAATTTGCTGCTTTCACCGAATATGGGGTACTGGTTCTGTATTGAGGATCATTACCCACTACACCTGGTGGAATTGGAAAATGTAGACGCTGTGCATCATCATTTCTTACTAGTTTAATTTCTTGATCTATCGAACGAGACATCGCAATCGCACGGCGTAAAGCAATTTTCTCTTTACTCATTCCCCCAACAACTGGATTTTTAAGATTCCAATAAATATAGCTAATTTCGGGGTCAACAATGCGAGATAACTGCACACCTTCTTTAGCAAGTTCAGGTCTTAGTTTGCCGTCTTTAACCGCTTTTGCGACCAGTTGGCCTTCAAGCTGAAATATATCAACCTCACCACGCTGAAATGCTAGCCACCGCGATTGGTTTTCTTCCATTACCTGAATATCAATTGTGCCGATTTGAGGCATTTTTTTACCTTTAAGTCGCTTCACAATTGCCTGATCTTCAGGGCTGCTGGCATTAAAGTTCCAAGTAAAGCCGCGATAATCAGGATTCGCTTTTAAAACAATGCGCGATGCTGGTACCCACTTGCTCAACACATAAGGACCTGTACCTACAGGGTGGCCCATTACATAACCGGCTTTGTCTTTATACTTTTCGATGACTTCACGTGCCACTGCACCTGTCGGGTCATGGGCGAGTAATAAAGGAAAGTTATAGTCTGGCTTAACTAAACGAATCACCAAAGTGTATTTATCAGGTGTTTGTAAACCACTTACCTTTTGATCATAGTTAAATTTTCCGGACTTATTGGCTGCTTTGACTAACGCATCCATACCTTCAATTTTGTTTTCTAATAGCCAGCTATTTGGAGAGCGCAGATTCGGGTCCAATAAACGCTTAAAAGAATACGCATAATCATTGGCTGTTAATTCTCTAGGTTTGCCTTTAAAAACAGGGTCTGGCGTAAAATAAATTCCCTTTTTAATGCGAATGGTATAGGTCAAACCATCAGCACTGACTTCTGGCATAGCAGTTGCTATTTGCGGAATAAGCTTTGCCGGCCTTGCTAAATAATCATAGGTATATAGAGTTTCAAATATCGATGTGGTTACATGCGCAGAATATAAATCATGGATATAAGCCGGGTCGAAACCTGTCTCAGCTGTTGGAAATACATAACGTAAAACTTTATTCGGATCGGCTGGGCTTTTCGCAAAAATACTTGTAGATCCCGTTAAGGCCATACTAGCGAATAGCAAGCTGATACTACAGTGCTTGAGCTTTTGTTTTAAATTTTCAGTCATCATGATCTTTATCTAAAATTATTTTTTAATAGGAGTAATATCAAGATATTGCCAGTTTGTATTCATCATAGGATGGGGTTTAAAACCTTGAACTTGTGGCCGTACTAACCAGTTACGAATTCGAGTTACATGAACAATCCATGGGTTATCAGCTTCAATCTGGCGATTGAGCTTTTCATAATATGGTAGACGTTGTTGCGGTGGTAAATGAATGGCCTGAGTATAAAGAGCGTCATATGTTTTAGACTGATAACAAGCATGGTTTCCCTGTCCAGCATTTGGTCCATAAAGCAACTGTGCAAAATTATCTCCTTCAGGATAGTCAGCAATCCATACCCCACTCCAAATCATATATTTACATTGAGTTGCGGCTTTTAAGTTATCTGCAAAATTACTTACCTTAAAGTCAGCTCGAATGCCAATTGCATCCAGATTCTTTTTCCAGAGTTCTGAGTGGATAACTGAGGCCGAGCTATTTTCTGTATTGATTTTTAAAATCAAAGGTTTCCCGTTTGGCTGGGTTCTATAACCATCAGCACCTTTTTTATAACCATAATAATCAAGTAATTTATTTGCTAGCAGCGGGTTATATCCTACGCTACTTTTATATTTCGGATTATAGCCATTCACACCTTCAGATATAAACATTTCAGCCCGAACAGCTTGCCCTTTATAAGCCTGTTTTATACTTTCTTTTTGGTTGTACGACAAAGTAATTGCTCTACGAAGAGCGATCTTTTCTGGGCTAAAACCACCAATCACCGGATCACGCATGTTCATCATCGTATAGGTAATTTCAGGTTCCTTATATGGGAAGTGTTTAATTCCTCTCTTCTTAAAAGAAGCTTTAAGCTGATTTCCATCTAAAGCTTGAGGAACTGCACTCGCTGTAAGTTTGTCAAAGTCGAGTTGACCCGACTGGAAAGCTAACCATCTTGACTGCTCTTCTTCAATAATACTGACTACCACCTTTCCAATTTGTGGCATTTTCTTTCCAGACATTTCCTTAACAAGCTGGTTATCCCAAGGTGTTCCTGTCGACTTAAAGTTCCAGACAAAACCACGATAATCAGGATTAGCAATCAACTCGACCTTACTTCTTGGTACATACTTACTTAACATGTAAGGGCCTGTACCTACGGGATGCATACCAATACGGTCACCGTAATAATCGACAACCTCTTTAGCAACTCCGCCAAATGCAATATAGGCAAGAATATAAGGGAAATTATAGTCTTGGCGAGTTAAGGTAAATTGTAAAGTATATCGATCAAGTGCTTTGACTCCTGCAATTGGAGCAGCATAATCAAATTTTCCAGTTTTCTTTGCTTGGGCTACAACCGCATCGGCACCTAGTAACTTACCATCAATGAATGAAACAGACGGTGCTCTATTTTTAGGATCTAGAATACGTTTAATTGTATAGACGTAGTCTTCGGCTACTAGCTCACGGCGTTTACCTTTAAAAGCGGGATCATTAGTAAAATAGATACCTGGCTTAATTTTAAAAGTATACACTTTACCGTCTTGTTCCACTTTGGGCAGGCTCTCTACTGTATAGGGAGCTAACTGTAATGGGCGTGCCAGATAGTCATATTTAAGTAAAGGCTCAAAAATTGCCTCAGCAATATTAGCACTATAGAAATTGGTAGTTTTAACCATATCGAAGCCATCATCCGGGGCTTCATAGGCAACATGCAAAATTTTGTTTGGTTGCGCTGGCGTAATTGCGTAAGCACAAGGAACAGATGTAATAGCCAGACTTAAAATGGCGAGCTTAAAAAATTTTAATTTCAAGTTCATACCCACGTAATTAGTTTTTTAAAAGATATTATCCTTTTGAGTAACATCTAAATCTGCATAAGAAAAGTTCTTTTTCAACAGATAAGCCTATATAGGTTTAATTCTTTACTTTTCTATGAGCATTTTTATTTGAACAAATGGAAAAACAAAGTCAAAAACCCAATCTTTTGTAACTACTGAAAATAAAGCGAATTTCATGCCATTTATTAATATTCATCACAAAATAATTAATAATATTAGAAATTCATATTTTTATTAGGTACTTAAAATGGTTTGAACTATATAAATAAAAGTAACTTTTTGCCAAATATTATATTTGCATATGTTAATCATCTAATACCTTAAATGCACAAATAAAATACATTAAAAATTAATTATGTTCCACATTAGATCAAGCTCCCCCCACACATAACTACCATTCAATATATTGATTTATAATAAAAATACAACTCAAAGACATAGCAATAAATATTATAACATTACATATAAAAAGGTTCTAAAACGATACATTTTTATTTATTAAGCATGTGAAGAGTCCAGCAATGTATATTTTTTATACAAAAAAATTTGAAACTTTCGGCCAGCGATCAAAAATTTTCCAAACGGAAAAATTTTTTTTGTTTAATAACAGATGAATCTTCGTACTGAATCATAATAAAATCAATATATATCAATATTTTGCATAAACTAAAAAAAGAAAAATATATAGTTGGCACTTGCTTTGCTTAAAAACTTTCCAGCAATATCGCTAACGACAACAAAAAGGGATCAAATCCACGATGAAAAAAAAATACAATGTTCGATCTCAGGCAACCCCCAAGATCAGCAAAACAATTCTTAAATTAAGCACCCTTAGTTTAAGTATGATGTGTCTTACCCTGGCACAGGCAGCAGAAACTGAACAATCAAGTACTGATGAAAAACCAACAAAAGTCGTAAAAGTTGCCGTTACTGGTTCTTCAATCAAAGGGGTTGCAGCACAAAGTGCGTCGCCAATCACAGTGGTGAAAGTTGATGAAATGTTAAAACAAGGTGTAACAACAACAGAGGAAGCATTATCTAAAATAACCGCAAATCAAGCGGGATTTGTTACGGCACAAAATGTAGGAGCTAGCGGTACAGCTGGCTCAACAGCAAACCTACGTGGTATTGGCGCCAACAAAACCCTGATTTTACTCAATGGACGACGTCTAGCAGCCAATGTTTACGATAGCGGTGTGACTAACCTCAATATCATCCCACTTGCTATGTTAGAGCGCATTGAAGTCTTACGTGATGGAGCCTCTGCCATTTACGGGACAGATGCTATTGGTGGCGTTATTAATTTCATTACAAAAAAACAATTCACTGGTTTAAATATTAGTGCCGGGTTGACCCAACCAGAACAAACTGGTGGAGATACTCAAGATATTAGCGTTTTTGGCGGTTTTGGTGATATAGATGAAAATGGTTTCAACGTTTTTGGTGTTGTAGATTATCGTCATGGTAATGACATCATGGCCCAAGATCGTAAGGTTAGTAAGCGCGGTGGCTTACTTCCTGAACTAGGTGTTACAAGAGGTAGTAGCGGTGCATTTCCTGCAAATATTTCAAAAAACTTAGGGAATCCTTATGCCGCAACAGGTTGTGGAGATAATCCTCTTATTTACGTTGATGGAAATACCTGTCGCTTCAATAGCCAAGCTGTGATTGGAATTGTTCCAAAAACAGAAGACATCTCAGCAATGGGACGTGCAACCTTTAAACTCAATGATAATTTTAATGCTATAGCTGAATATGTATATGCACGTAATGAAATTACGACCTCTGTGGCTCCAGATGTATTCTTCGATTTACCACTTGAAGGAAATAGTAAATACTATCCAGGTAACGGCATTACCCCTGCATTAGCAGGTGTCAATGGACAAGACGTCACCCTATCTCTACGCTCTCAAGCTGGCAATCGTGTAAGTACGAGTGTCAATGAATCCCATCGTATCTTTGGCGGTATAGAAGGTGACGCTTATGGTTGGGACATCAACACAGGTATTACCTATGCAAAAAGTAAAGCCTCAGATGCATTAGACAGCGGCTACTTAAACTACGGCAAGACTTCTGAAGCACTACTTGCAGGAAAACTTAACCCTTTTGGTGCACAACAACCTGAAGATGCTGGTTTATGGGATACTTTAGGTGTAACTGGCAAATATATGGATGCTGATGTTGATTCAACCACAGTTGATTTCACAGCAAGCCGTCCAATTTTTACTTTACCAGCAGGCGATGTTGGTTTCGCAGTCGGGGCTAGTTACCGTCGAGATGACTGGACATCAAAAGTAAATTCAGAAATCGCAAGTCTCGCACCGAGTACTGGTGTAGATCCAGATGAACCTATTAACAAAGGTAAACGTGAAATCAAAGCAGCTTTTACCGAGCTGCACATTCCACTCCACAAAACATTAGAAGCTCAACTTGCTGCACGTTATGATGATTACAGCGACTTTGGTGATACTTTTAACCCTAAATTTGCACTCCGTTGGGAACCAATCAAACAATTGATGTTCCGTACCTCTTATAGTACAGGTTTCCGCGCCCCTACTCTTTGGGAAATGAATGCACCAAACTCGATAACTAATACATCTGCCAACTATGATGATCCAATTCTTTGCCCAGGTGGGAAAGTAAACGAAGCCGCTGGTGGTGATAAAAGCCGCGACTGTAATATGCAATTTGACCGTAAAAATGGTGGTAACAAAGACTTAGATGCAGAGGAATCAAAATCGTTTACAGCTGGTTTTGTGTTAGAACCAATCAAAAACCTAGTCTTAACATTAGACTATTACAATATCGAAGTTGAAAAACAAATTTCATCTCTTCCAGAAAGTGATATTTTTAATAATCCAACCAAATATGCAGATAAATTTGTACGTAATTCTGATGGTTCACTCGCATATATCATCACTACTCAACAAAATATGGGAGATTTAAAAACCTCCGGCATTGATGTGAGCTTAAACTATGCTACACCAATGACTGCAACAGGCCGTTATAGCTTTGGTATTGATGGTACTTATGTCATCAAATATGACTACCAAAATGAAAAAGATGGTGAATGGATTCACAATGTAGGCAGCTACGAAGGTACTGGTCCAATTATTCGATGGAAACATGTTGCCAACCTTAATTGGAATTACGAAGACTGGGCACTCAACTTCCAACAACAGTTCACTCGCGGTTATGACGATCAGAATGCATCAGACCAAAACCATAAAGTCAGCGACTACACACTCTACAACGTTTCAGGCACATACAAAGGCTTTAAGAACTTAGAGTTAACAGCCGGTATCAAGAATATCTTTGATGAAGAACCTGCTGCAACCAATGTTGAGGACAACTTCCAAATGGGTTATGACCCTCGTTACAGCGACCCTACAGGCCGTACGTACTTCCTACGTGGTACTTACAAGTTCTAAACGGGTGTTTTGCAAATATGGCTCCATAACATCAATGGACCATGTTTGCAAAATGAAATTCTCACTTAGCCAAACAAAAAATGCATAAGTCTTTATCCAAGCATTTCAATATAAATTGTTTGTCTACAGTTTCAGGAGTAACTATGGGCATGACTTTTACAGACATAGAAAATAAATCTGCCAAACGCCTAATTGGTATTGCTGCAGTCATTTTTCTGCATCTTCTTGTTGCCTATATTCTGATGTCAGGTTTAGCAAACAATATTCAAAAACCAGCAGAAAAACCTGTGGAATTACAAATTATTCAGGATATTAAGCCGCCTCCACCACCAAAGCCGGAAGAGCCGAAACCAAAGGAAAAACCACCTGAACCACCAAAAATGGTAGAAAAAGTTGCCAAGGTTCCTGAGCCAGTGAAACAGGTCGAAAAAGTTACACCTGTACAAAAAACGCCCCCGGTGGCTCAACCAACTAAAGTGGCTACCCCAGCTCCTGCTGCACCTAGTACCCCATCACCAAGCCCTGTTGCTGCACCTACCCCAGTGGCTGCTGCGCCGGCACCAAAACCAGCTGGTGTAAGTCGTGGTGTTTCAGAGGGTTCTGCTGGCTGTGAAAAACCAGAATATCCACGCGAAGCACTTATGAATGAAGAACAAGGGACAGTGCGAATACGTGTTTTGGTTGATACATCCGGCAAAGTTATTGATGCCAAAGTAAAAAAATCGAGTGGCAGCAAAATTTTAGATAAGGCGGCAACTAAAGCTTACAGCTTATGTACCTTTAAGCCAGCAATGAAAGATGGTGTACCTCAGCAAGATTGGTATGAAATTGAATATCCATTTGTAATTGAATAAACAATTGAATTAGCAAGAAATTAAAAAATATTGGAGATATACGATGAAAAAATCAACTCAACCGTTAGTTCGTTTCGCTTCTGCAAGTCTAATCGCAGCTTGCTCGTTACTTCCATTAAGCTCAGTTTTCGCAGAAGAAACAAGCAATACTCCTGTGACCACAGCAACTACTGAAACTACATCAAGTACAAATACTCCAACTCCACCACCGAAACCCGCAACGAGTGAAACTGTTAAAAACCCTTATGGCCTAGAAGCCCTTTGGCGCGAAGGTGATTTAGTTGCTAAGTCTACCTTATTTATATTAGTACTCATGTCGATTGGAACTTGGTACATCATCATCTCTAAACTATTGCAGCAAGGTAAAGTCAAACGCCAAGGCAAAGAAGCTGAAAAACATTTCTGGGAAGCGACTTCCCTTGATAATGCTGCAGAAGGTTTAGAACAAAGTAGCGCTTATCGCTTTATTGCAGAAAAAGGCATTAATTCAACTAAATCACATGGCGGTTCTTTACTTGAACGAATCGATTTTAATACATGGGTGAGCATTTCAATTCAACGCGCAATTGAGAAAATACAAAATCATTTAGGCGGTGGTTTAGCCTTTTTAGCAACAGTAGGTTCTACTGCACCATTTGTTGGTCTTTTTGGTACTGTATGGGGAATTTATCACGCATTAACAGCCATTGGTATCTCAGGTCAAGCATCTATCGATAAAGTTGCAGGCCCCGTTGGTGAAGCTCTGATTATGACAGCGATTGGTCTTGCAGTCGCAGTACCTGCTGTACTTGGTTATAACTGGCTTACACGCCGTAATAAAGCAGTTATGGAAAATGTCCGTTCATTTGGTTCAGATTTACACGCGGTTTTATTAAGTGGAGAAATTAATACCAATAATTCAGTTAATCGCAGTATTAAATAATCAGGAGCAAACATTATGGGTATGAGTGTTGGTTCTGAAGATGATGACGAAATGATTGGCACAATTAACACGACACCTCTGGTTGATGTCATGTTGGTTTTACTTATTATTTTTCTTATTACTATTCCGGTAGTCACACATACGGTTCCAGTGAAACTACCAGAAGAAAAAAATACTCCATATGCAACCACTCCTGAAAATATTCAACTCTCAGTAAATAAGAAAGGCGATATTTTCTGGAACGAAAGTTATGTGCCTAGTAAAGAAATATTGCTGGCAAAACTTCAAGCAGTTGCACAAAAACGACCTCAGCCAGAAGTTCATATCCGGGGTGATCAGCTTACCCATTTTGAAGCGATAGATCAGGTCATTAGTACGACCAAAGAAGCTGGTATTGGCAAAATTGCTTTTGTTACCACCCCTCCAGCCTCCCCGTAATTAACTTAAGGAGAATTTTATGGGTATGAATGTCGGTTCAAATAATGATGACGATGTGATGTTAGAAGTCAACATGACACCTCTTATTGATGTCATGTTGGTACTCATTATTATGTTTATTATTACCATACCTGCACCAAACAACGCGATTAATATTAATTTGCCAAATGGTACACCGCCACCAACAAATGAAAAGCCACCTGAAGTGATTGATGTAAGAATTGATGCGGTAGGTAAAGTATTTTGGAATAACCAAGAGGTTTCTGACCGAAAGGCGCTAGAGACTTTATTTCAAGGTGTTGTTGCTAAAAAAGATCAAGACCAGATCAAACTCAAACCAGACCAGATGGCTGAATATAAGAATGTAGCGATGGTCATGGCTACTGCACAACGTTTAGGTGTCACTAAAATTGGAATTGTGAGCAGTAACTAATATTGCTCTTCAATCTATTTAATTCTATTAACTCCTGCGCTAACTTGAATCTTCAGTTAGCGTTTTTTTTGAAGCGAAATATTCAACTCTAAAATAATATCTCCACACTCATCATATTCTCCAGTTTCTCGGAAACCCATTTTTTTATAAAGTTTTCCAGCCACATAGTTGGACGATTTATACATCGTTCTAATTCGTTTAGCTCCTTTTGCAGCCATTTCATCAATTGCTATTTGCAATGCCTTAGTACCATAACCTTTGGCTTGATGATCTTTGCCAATCATAAAACGAAACAACCAAAATAATGTCTCATCAGGTGGGTCAACTTCGACACAGTACATTAAGAATCCAATGACTCTATCATTTGAACAAATCACTCGTGGACAGTAATGTTCTTCCACTTTAGATTCAGCAATAGAATATACATTTGGTGCAACATAGTCCTTTTGAGATTCATCCAACGACAACTTTGCACATTGAATCCAATTCTCACGATTAAGATTTTTTAAGTTAATCAATCTCAAAACCTTTTAACTATAAGTCTGCATTTTATAATGCACAAAATATACCGAAAAATAAAAAGCCTCCGAAGAGGCTTTTTTTATAATAGGTTAAAATTAGTCACCTGTATAACCTTTTAACTTCAAACGAGCAGCATGAAGTAACGGCTCAGTGTAACCAGAAGGCTGTTCACAACCTTTGAAGATAAGATCAGAAGCTGCTTGGAAAGCAATATTTGTTTCAAAGTTAGCTGCCATTGGTTTATACAATGGGTCATTCGCGTTTTGCTCATCAACAATTTTTGCCATGCGTTTAAGCACTTCTTCAACTTGTTCACGAGTTACAATACCGTGACGTAACCAGTTCGCAACGTGTTGAGAAGAAATACGTAAGGTTGCACGGTCTTCCATTAAGCCCACATTGTTAATATCAGGAACTTTCGAACAACCTACACCTAAGTCAACCCAACGAACAACATAACCTAAGATACCTTGGCAGTTATTTTCAAGTTCATTGTTAATCTCTTCCGCTGACCAGTTTGTATCAGGTGCAAATGGAGGGGTTAACAAGTCATCTAATGACAACATTTCTTCAGCTTTTAACTGATCTTGACGTGCTTTTACATTTACTTGATGGTAATGCATTGCGTGAAGTACAGCACCAGTTGGAGATGGAACCCAAGCACAAGAAGCACCCGCATTTGGATGTGCAGCTTTAGTTGCTAACATATCTTTCATGCTATCTGGTTTTGGCCACATGCCTTTACCAATCTGTGCTTTACCTTGTAAACCACATTTCAAGCCAATCGCAACGTTACGGTTTTCGTAAGCAGCAATCCATTTTTGTGTTTTAACCGCTTCTTTACGAACAACAGGTGCAGCTTCCATAGAAGTATGGATTTCATCACCCGTACGGTCCATAAAGCCAGTATTAATAAAGATCGTACGGTCTTTAGCAGCAGCAATACAGTTTTTCAAGTTTACAGATGTACGGCGCTCTTCATCCATAATACCGATTTTTAACGATTTAGGAGGTAATCCAATCGCCTGTTCAGCACGTTCAAATAACTCTACAGCAAACGCAACTTCTTCAGGACCATGCATTTTTGGCTTAACAATATACATAGAACCTTTACGAGAGTTTTTATTTTCGTTTGTACTACGGATATCAGCAATTGATAACAATGGAGTTACCAATGCATCCATAATACCTTCGAAAATTTCTTCACCATCTACCAAAATAGCTGGGTTAGTCATTAAGTGACCTACGTTACGAAGTAACATAAGTGAACGACCATGAAGTTTTGTTGTACCACCAATTAAGTTTTTAATCTCGCGATCTTTATTTAGATCACGAACAATCGTTTTACCATTCTTTTCAATAGATTCTTGAAGTGTACCCTTCATTAAACCTAACCAATTACGGTAACCTTCAACTTTTTCTTCTGCATCGACAGCCGCAACCGAGTCTTCCAAATCTTGAATTGTGGTTACTGCCGCTTCAAATGTTAAATCTTTAACACCCGCTGGATCAGTTTGTCCAATTGGGCTATTTGCATCAATTTCGATAATGACATGAAGACCATTACTTAAAAGTACAACTTCTGAAGGATTTGCTTCTTCACCATTGAAACCAACAAACTGAGCTTCATGAGCTAAACCTGTTTTTGAACCATCTTTCAAAGTTACAACGAGTTTATTTTGCTCAATTGCATATTTTGTTGCATCTGCATGTGAACCTTGAGCAAGCGGGAAAACTTCATTTAAGAAATTCTTAGCGAACTCAATAACTTTTGCACCACGAACAGGATTATATCCTTTACCCTTTTCAGCTCCGCCTTCTTCAGAAATTACATCGAAGCCGTAAAGTGCATCATATAAAGAACCCCAACGGGCATTTGCTGCATTTAAGCAATAACGTGCATTACGTACAGGTACAACTAACTGTGGTCCTGCCAACAACGCAATTTCTTCATCTACATTTTCAGTAGTGATTTGAAAATCTTCAACTTCTGGTAATAAATAACCAATTTCAGTTAAGAACGCTTTATAAGCACCTAATTCAAATTTATTGTTACGGTGCCATTCATCAATTTTTGCTTGTAATTCATCACGCTTAGCCAATAATGCTTTATTTTTTGGGCTAAGATCGACAACAACTTGCTCAAAGTTCTTCCAGTAAGTTTCACTATCTAAACCAGAACCTGGTAAAGCTTCATTTTCGATAAAATCGTAAAGTTCTTTAGCAATCGCTAACTTGCCTTTTTGAATACGTGCAGTCATTGTCTTTCCTGAAGTTGCTACTTTTTATACCAAGAGAATCCTAGTATACCGATTTAAATTAAGCTGAATACTAATATCACATTCCTAAATAGTAAGCATTTTCCCTTGCAAAACTATTGACAAAGATAAATTTTTCTATATAGAAAATATTAAAATTCTAACTAGGATTCCCATCAATTTATTCAATATTTAAAGATACTGAAACTAGACTTTTTGTTAACAGACAAAAAGTTTCACTATCTTGTTTTTCTAAAGCGTATTTAGTTATATCAAACTTTGCTGCGTGAAAAAGCACTATTTAATTAAATTTATCTATTTTTTGTTATAAAAAAGCGCTCAATCTAGAGCGCTTTTCATATCTATTTTACTTAAGAGGTTTTTGTAGCATCAATATGTCGGTGTTCAGAATGTAAATATTCATCAGACTGCATTTCTAGCAAACGTGAACGCGTACGTTCAATCTCAAATGCTAACTTTTCACCTTGATAAATATCAATAATACTATCTTGAGACGTTAAAAGTAATTTCACACCTCGATCGTAAAACTCATCGACTAGATAAATAAAGCGACGAGTACCTTCAGATAAGAAATCTGTCAAATGAGGAACATTACTCACTAGAACCGTATTATAAATATTTGCAATTTCAATAAAATCTGCTGGGCTACGTGGTTTAAAGCAGAGTTCAGAAAACTCACACCACAACACATCTTCTGTATGTCCCAAAGTCTCGACAACACGATTATTAATCACAATCGGCTCTTGAGAATGAGCTTGTGTATGGGTTAAAGCACTAAAACGTTCAGCCATCCAGCTTTGCGCTTCATTCGTTAATGGCGATTTAAATAATTGAGCTTGTTTTAGTACACGCAAACGATAGTCCACACCTGCATCTACATTTAAAACAGCACAGTTCTTTTTAACCATTTCAATGGTTGGCAAGAAACGATCACGGTGAATACCGTTTTTATATAAGCCATCTGGTGCAATGTTTGATGTTGCGATTAATGTCACACCACGAACAAACAATTTTTGGAATAAATCACTCAAAATCATTGCATCTGTTACGTTTGATACAAAGAACTCATCAAAACAGATAACGACAGCATCTTTATAGATTTGGTCAGCTACGATTTCAAGTGGATTACGTTGGCCTGAAAGCTTATTTAGTTCTTTATGAACATGTTGCATGAAATGATGAAAATGCATACGCGTTTTACGGCGAAATGGCACAGATTCATAAAATTGATCCATCAGCCAAGTTTTTCCACGGCCTACTCCGCCCCACATATATACACCTTTAGGTGAAGTTTGGCGACGAAAACGACGGAAAGCTTTTTTTGAGGCTTTATAACGGTTTAAAAGTTCTTTCCATACGCGATCTAATTCTTGCACTGCCTGTGCTTGCGCTTCATCTGCCATAAATTGACCTGAAGCTAAAGCCTCAGCATAGCGTTCTGCTGGGGAAGAAGGTGTGAATGCAGTACTATAAGAAGATTTTAAATTTAACATATCGTTTTATTTCAATTTTAACTGATGAGAGTATAGCGAACATTTTGTTCAACCACATTAGCTTTTAGCATCAAGAGTTACGACGATGACTCTTTTGCATATTGCCGAGGACTCTGTCCAAACCATCGTTTAAATGCATGATTAAATGCCGCCGGTTCAGAATAGCCGAGTAATTCAGCAACAACTTCTATTGAGTATTCCCTATATTCCATAAGCTTCAATGCCTTATTCTTGATAATTTGTTCACGAATTTGCTTATAACTCGTATTTAGCTGTTGCAGTTGATGCCTTAATGTCCTTTCAGGCATTTTCAATGCAAAAGCTGTTTCCGCCATGCTCGGGATAATTCCTTGTTGCAGTTCAAGATAATCTTGCACACATTGTATGATATGTGGAGTTTGATGATCTTGTTGATTTAATCTTGTTATTTCTGCAATACATTTTGATTCATAAATACGATGTGTAATGATATCAGCAGAAGGAATCTTGATTTCAAGTACATCCTTACTTAGGCTAAATGCCGCATATTTACCATTAAAATGCACATCTTCGCCATAATATGCAAAATAACATGACAAAGTATCCATATCAGTAGGCTTTTCAAATGGAAGTTCTATACGCATCGTAGGCATTTGTAATCCCATCATCGTATAAATATCTTGAATAAACTTATAAGTTCCAGAGACTTCACATTGTGCCCGTAACTGACCAATTTCCGTTTTTAAATCAACCGGCAAATAATTTAAAATCGTCCGCTCATCAGTTTCGTATAAAGCTAAGCTACCAAATAAATGCGTAAGCTTTTGATATTTTATACCCTTATTTAAAGCAGTTTGAATATCATTACTTGTGACAAGTAGCATAAGCAATGGGCCGTAACCGGCTAAAGCATAATGCTGTCCAATAAATAAACCCTTTTCAGGCTCTACATTTTTACTAATTATTTGTTGAATGTCCCATTCAAGACGATCATGAATTGTGGAACTCGGGTCTAGAGCATCCACTTTAATACCTATATCGGCCAAACGTGAGTCGACATCAATGCCAGCATTGCGCATTCCTTGAATTAAATAGATTAAACCAAGTATCGACCGTTTCATTCTTCTATCAATTTCCCTAGACTGAAATGTTTTACTATAAAGAAGCAAGAAAATTAATTGCCGAATCTATCAATTTTCACGTCGATACAATCATGTTTAAACTGATTAAAAAACGTTAGTCTTGCGTGCAATCCTCTTTTCAGCTTATGCAGGGTTTCCAATGCTAAACGCAAAGCAAGATGCTATTCAAAAAACTAAAATCGCTATTATTGGTGCTGGCTTTGGTGGCCTAGCAATGGCAATCCGTTTACTACAAAATCAACAGCAAGACTTTGTTATTTTAGAAAAATCAAACGATGTCGGTGGAACTTGGCGAGAAAATCGTTATCCAGGTGCAGCATGTGATGTTCAATCTCATATGTATTCATTGTCTTTTGCACCCAAAACAGATTGGACCAAACGCTATGCTGAGGGACCAGAGATCTTTAATTATATTCAAGACATTACAGGGAAATATAAGATTAAAGATTACTGTAAGTTTAACCATGACGTAACTCATGTCCAATATGATGAAACACGTCATGTCTGGATTCTAGATTTTAAGAATCAACCTTCAATAGAAGCGCAATTTGTAGTTTTTGCATCTGGGCCCCTACACATCCCACAAATTCCTGCTATTAAGGGGATTGAAAAATTCAAAGGAAAAGTGTTTCATTCCTCAAAATGGGAACATGACTATGACTTAAACGCAAAGTCAGTTGCATCTATTGGTACAGGTGGTAGCGCAATTCAATATATTCCTGAAATAGCCAAAGATGTTAAACAGCTCTATGTATTTCAAAGAACAGCTGCATGGGTAATACCACGCGATGAGCGCAAATATTCAAGCTTAAGTAAAGCATTATTCAAATCTTCTAATATTTATCGCCAGATTCATCGTAGTCGTCTTTACTGGAGTAATGAATCTCGCGTTGTGCCCATTGTTCAACCTCAAATCATGAAGTATGGCCAAAAATTGGCAGAAGCATTCATCCGTTTTCAAGTTAAGGATAAAGAGTTAGCAAAAAAACTCACACCTGACTTCGTTATGGGATGTAAACGTATTCTTATCTCAAATAAATACTTTCCTACCTTTAACCGAAAAAATGTTGAGCTAGTAACTGATAGTATTCAAGAGATCAAAGAAAACAGTATTGTTACTAAAGATGGTCGAGAACGACCTATTGATTGTTTAATTTACGGTACAGGTTTTATTACTGACCCACGTATTTATTTAAAACATTTCACATGTATCGGACGTAATCAAATCGAGTTAAAACAAGCATGGAAAGATGGTGCTGAAAGCTATTACGGCATTATGACTAAAAACTTTCCCAACCTATTCCAACTGGTAGGCCCTAATACAGTTCTAGGTCATAATTCGATTATTTTTATGATTGAATCTCAAGTAAATTACATTTTACAGCTTATTCGGTTAGTAGAAGAGTCTGGTCAAAAAGCAATTGAGATCAAGCCTGAAATTCAAGACGCTTTTAACGAACGTGTTCAAAAGCAGCTGCAAGGAACCGTATGGCAAGCTGGCGGCTGTAGTAGTTGGTATCAATCTGCCGATGGTAGAAACTTTTCACTATGGCCAACTTACACATGGAAGTATTGGTTAGAAACACGTAAAGTTAAGCCCAAAGACTACTTACTTTTAAATAAAAGCTCACAAAGCTATGCAGCTTAAAATGTTCAAGACATAATAGGTAGGTTGATAACAATCTACCTATTATATGCAATCTCTTTATCTCATTATTCAAATTTTTTTAGCACTTGCTTTCGGTTATTTCCTAGCACCCAAACTATCTCTAAATATCCGACACTTTATATTTAAAATACTGCCCTATTTTTCTTATATTCTTTTAGCTAGTGTAGCTTTGGAATTAACCTTGGCACTTGATCAAATCGAGAATCCTTCTACCATACTTCCACCCGCTATTATAATTGCTCTTACCACGTCTTTTGGTTCGTTCTTTACGTGTTTATTTGCTTATACAATTTTTGATAAACAAAGTGTTAAAGGAAAAATTTCCCTACAACTTTTTGTAAATGCTTTAAAGAATATTGCGAAGGCTTTTCTTGCACTAGGTGTCGGTGTTTTATTCGGCGCTATCATTACTCAATTCACCTCTCATATCGCATTTAATAGCTGGTATTTGTTATTACTTTTTATTTTTTTAATTGGTATCGAACTTGCCTTCACCCACTTTAACCGCACATGGTTAAGCTGGAAAATTTTAATTGTGCCCTTAGCTGCTTTTATAGGGTCTTGTATAGCAGGCTTTTTGAATTACTATTTACTTCTCAAGCATTTTACACTTAATGAAACTTTAGCTTTAGCACAAGGCTATGGCTGGTATTCAATGTCAGGGATTTTATTTACGCAATTACATTCGGCAGAGTTGGGTGGAATCGCCTTATTAACCGACTTATTTAGAGAAATTGTTGCTATTTTTCTAATGTATACCATGGGTTGGCGTTTTCCACGCCCTGCTATCTCAAGTGCTGGAGCAACATCCATGGATGTTACCTTAGCAATGGTAAAACAATCATGTGGTACACATTATGTACCACATGCCATGATGAGCGGCTTATTACTAAGCCTACTTGCCCCGTTATTAATTAGCTTATTCCTAAATTTTTAGGTAATTGAAGCAAGAATAGACTTCAACATTTCTGTTGGCTTTTCTGCTTTAGTAATCGGGCGACCAATTACCAGATGCGTAGAGCCATCAAGCATAGCTTGCTTTGGAGTTACAATACGTTTTTGGTCGTCTGCATTAGAACCTTCTGGACGAATACCAGGTGTTACTAAAGAGAAGTCTTGCCCAATTAATTCACGAAGAATCTTAGCTTCTTGAGCTGAACAAACCACCCCATCCAAGCCACTTTCTTTCGTTAAATTAGCCAAGCGCTTTACATGCTCTACAGGTTCAACATCTAAACCAATATCTTTTAAATCTTCACGACCCATTGATGTGAGTACTGTCACAGCAATAAGTTGGGTTTGATAGTTACCCGCTTTTAAACGTTCCACACAAGTTTCCATCATTTTACGGCCACCTGAAGCGTGAACATTTACCATCCATACGCCTAAATCAGCCGCTGCACATACTGCTTGAGCGGTAGTATTTGGAATATCATGAAATTTAAGATCAAGAAAAACTTCAAAATTTTGTTCTTGCAGTTTTTTTACAACAGATGGGCCTTCATGAGTAAAAAGCTCTTTACCTACTTTTACGCGGCATAAAGCAGGATCAAGCTGTTCAACAATTTTTAAAGCGTCATATTGGCTTTTTGCATCTAACGCAACAATGATACTCAAGAGACTTTCTTCCATCATATAAAATCAGCGTTATTATAATAGACAACTCATGAAGGAATAAAGGAATGTAGAGAGCTGCTTTCCAAAATTAAAGCGATAAGATCAAAAGCGTTTATATTTAGAAGAATAAAAGAAGAGATAAAATTTAGAGACATACTACTCTTTACTCATTAATAAAGAGTAGTACGGGGGGGATTATAGCGGAGTAGAATTTTTATCTTGCGGATAAATATCTACAACGGTTTTTTCATGTCTTACATTTGCAGCTGCTTCAGCCGCTGCTAATTGAGCACTTTGGATTTGTTCTTTTCTTAAATGGTCAATATCTTTACGCAGGCGTTTAATTTCCCAACCTTTTTGGAATACTCTGAAAACCTGTACACCAAGTAAAAGACCGACCACTGTTCCTAGTACTAATGTGAGTAGCAATAATAAGCCTAAACGCATAGCTGGAACTTGGGTAAATAACAAATCAACAGAAAGTTCTGTTGGATTCTGCAAAACAAGTGCTAAAGAATAGCCAAATACAACAATAAGCAATGCAATTAAAATATAACGCATAGACACCCCGACTTATAAATTTTATTTATTTCCCAGATTCGTTTACTGCGTCACGAAGGGCTTTTCCGGGTTTAAAATGTGGAACAGCTTTAGCTGCAACTTCAACTGATTTTCCTGTTTTAGGATTGCGACCAACTCTTGGATCACGGTGGTGTAAAGCAAAGCTACCAAAACCACGGATTTCAATTCGATTATCAGTTGATAGTGCTTCTATCATTTGATCAATCATAATTTTAACCGCCTCTTCCACCAAAGGTTCAGCTAAGTGTGGGTTTTTTAGCGCAATGCGTTCAATCAAATCAGACTTATTAAGAGCTTCAGTAGTCATCTACGACCTCGTTATTTATTGCTACTCTATGTCGTTCGATAATAACCTGTTTAAATACAAAACGGTAGCGCAGTATGTTGAATACTAGGCTACCGTTTACAGTAATTTGTATAAAAAGTACAATTCCGTTACATGAAACTGTACTTTGTTAACTTATTACTTCATTTGTGCTTTGATCAAGTCACCAATAGTCTTAGGACCATTGTCTTGACTTGTAGTTGCTGTACGCAAGCTAGCAACTGCTTCTTTCTCTTCAGCTTCGTCTTTCGCTTTGATAGACAAGTTGATAGAGCGAGATTTACGATCAACGTTGATGATCTTCGCTTCAACTTCTTGACCAACTTCTAAGAATTTAGTCGCATCTTCTACGCGGTCACGGTTGATTTCAGAAGCTTTAAGAGTTGCTTCAACTTCGTCAGCTAACTTAACAGTTGCACCACGAGCATCAACTGCAGTTACAGTACCTTTAACTAAAGCACCACGTTCGTTAGCAGCTAAGAAGTCATTGAACGGATCGCTGTTCAATTGCTTGATACCAAGGCTGATACGGTTACCTTCAGCGTCTACAGACAAGATAACAGCTTCAACAGTGTCACCTTTCTTGTAACGACGAATAGCTTCTTCACCTTGCTCGTTCCAAGAAATATCAGACAAGTGTACTAAACCGTCGATACCGCCGTTCAAGCCAATGAAGATACCAAAGTCAGTGATAGACTTGATCGTACCAGATACTTTTTCGCCTTTCTCATGAGCTTTAGCAAACTCTTCCCATGGGTTAGCACGAGTTTGTTTGATACCAAGGCTAATACGACGACGTTCTTCATCAACTTCAAGAACCATAACATCAACTTCATCACCAATCTGAACAACTTTAGATGGGTGGATGTTTTTGTTAGTGTGATCCATTTCAGAAACGTGAACTAAACCTTCAACGCCTTCAGCGATTTCAGCGAAACAACCGTAGTCAGTTAAGTTAGTTACGCGAGCTTTAACGATAGAACCTTTAGGGTAACGGCTCATGATCGCTAACCATGGATCTTCGCCTAATTGTTTAAGGCCTAAAGATACGCGGTTACGTTCACGGTCAAATTTAAGTACTTTAACAGTAACTTCTTGACCAACTTCAACAACTTCTGAAGGGTGCTTGATACGCTTCCAAGCCATATCTGTGATATGTAGAAGACCATCAATACCGCCAAGATCAACGAATGCACCGTAATCAGTAAGGTTTTTGATTGTACCTGTAACTGTTTGACCTTCTTCAAGTTGAGCAAGTAATGCTTCACGGTCAGCAGAAGATTCAGCTTCCATAACAGCACGACGAGATACAACAACGTTATTACGTTTAGCATCAAGTTTGATTACTTTAAACTCTAACTCTTTACCTTCAAGGTGAGTAGTGTCACGGATAGGACGAGTGTCAACTAATGAACCTGGTAAGAATGCACGAACAGGACCGATGTCAACAGTGAAACCGCCTTTAACTTTACCAGAGATAACACCAGTAACGATTTCGCCATCTTCAAAGATTTTTTCAAGTTTAGTCCAAGTTTCAGCACGCTTAGCTTTTTCACGTGATAAAACTGTTTGACCCATACCGTTGTCAAGAGCTTCAACAACTACGTCAACAGTATCACCAACCTGAACTTCAAGTTCACGTTGTTCATTTAAAAATTCAGCACGGTCAACAATGCCTTCAGACTTTAGGCCAGTGTCAACAGTTACCCAGTCGCTATCGATGTTTACAACAACACCTTGGATGACTGCACCCTTTTCAACGTTGAGGTTTAATTCACTTTCTTCAAAGAGGGCTGCAAAAGATTCGGTCATGATATACCTGATAAATTCAGCGGTCTTGGATCAGACAAGGCCGGTTTAGTTAAGTATCAACATAGTCTTTATAGACTGATCAAGCTATGCTTCAACTGATAATTCTATTTACTAAATAGTACGGCTATCGACATAATCAACCATTAACTTAAATACCTGATCGATCGTTAATTCCGAACTATCAATGATATAAGCATCTTTGGCTGGCTTGAGCGGAGCAACTTCTCGCTCCATATCTCTTTTGTCTCGTGCCTGTATATTAGCTAAAATGTCGTTTATTTTAGCATCTAGCCCCATACCCTGCAACTGTTTTACTCTTCGCTCAGCGCGTGACTCTGCCGAAGCTGTCAGATAAATTTTGGCATTGGCTTCTGGAAAGATAGATGTTGCCATATCACGACCATCTGCAACTAAACCAGGGCTTTGCGCAAAAGCTCTTTGTCTTTCAAATAGTGCCTGTCTAAGCTCTGGAACCACTGCAACTTTTGATGCGTACTCACCAACTCGTTCTGTACGAATTGTTTGAGATACATCTTCGCCATCCAAGAAGACCAAAATCCCTGAGGTAGACGTTTCAAATTTAATGTCCAGTTGACGTGCATATTGAATACATTCATCAAGCTGACTGTCTAATTTCTCTAATAACTCGTGTTTATGTAATGACAACCCTAATAAACGATATAAGGCACCCGAATCGAGTAAATGATATTGATAATGTGCTGCAAGTTTTGCGGCCAATGTTCCTTTACCCGAACCACTCGGACCATCAATAGTAATAATTTGAACTGTCATTGAACTCTCACTAAGAAGCAAATGCTTTAGCTAATCTCGAAAAGCCTAGTGTAATGGCTAGTTTTAACTGTGCAAGGATTAATTTACTGACCACTGGCGCTTTTGCCGTTAACTCGATGCGGTATGTAACTAAGGTAATGTATGGAGTAATCTCAGAAAACTCGATTCTACCTAAATGGTGTTTAATCAAAGGATTTTCTATTAATTTATACTCAATACTTTTATTTTCTTCCAACAATGTAATTTCTTCTTTAAGTGGCTTAATTGGACCAAATCCCATACGTCGAATTGAGCCTAAACCATCAGGTCTTTTAGAATCTGCGGAGTCTTTAACACGCACAACCTGTAAAGGTGCAAAAGCAGTATTGTAAGTTGAATGCTTAGAGAGCAAATTAAATACATCAGTAAGAGGAGCATTAAATTCTTTTTCTACGGTAATTACATTACGCATTGGATCGTCCTTATTAAATAGAATCATGACATTAAAACCGCGTTAGTTTGCCATAAGAGTATGTTAATTTTTAATCATTTAAGGACGTTTTTTGTTGTTTCTCTTGTTTCTTTTGCTCACGTCTTTGTTTAAAAAAATGGCTAAGCTGTTGTGCACATTTTTCTTGTAGACAACCATTCTGAAATGTAAACCTATGATTATAATAACCTTGCTGTAATAACTGACGCGCACTCACCAAAGAGCCTGCTTTAGGTTCTGGCGTACCAAAAACCACATGCTTAATTCTTGCATGTACGAGCGCACCTACACACATAGTACATGGCTCAAGAGTGACATATAAAGTCGTATCTTCAGGTAATCGATAATTTTCTAAAGAGGAACACGCTGCACGGATAGCTTGAATTTCTGCATGTGCAGTTGGATCTAATAAAGTAATTGGAGCATTATAACCAGATCCAATTACTCGATTTTGGCTCACCAGAACCGCTCCAACAGGTATCTCACCCTGCTGAGCGGCTAATTCAGCTTGCTCGTAAGCAAGCTGCATCCAGTATTCATCACTATATTCAGTCATTTACTTTAGTTGATCACACCGTGTTGTCTAAGTAAGGCATTCCAGCTATCAATTGAAGTTACTGGTGGACAATCAGCCAATATACCTCTCAAGCTTAGATCATCACATGGTTTCCATTCAGGTGATAAATCTTTATCAACTAAGCGTGCGCGAACACCTTCCACAAAGTCAGGATGACGTATTTTCCACTCAGAAATCTGAGCCTCTAGATCAAAGACCTCATCCCATGAGTGAATTTGTTTGCCCCATTGCCACAGTAACCAAGTAATTGCCGCGGTACTAGGAGATCCTTTTTGCAAATTCTCACTCGCTTGACGTAACCAATCACTGCTCGCATCACGCAAGCTAACAATAGCTTGGTAGTCTTGTTCAAAATTAAAACCACGGCAAACGCTATGAATTACATCAAGTGAGTTTTGCAATGGACCCGCCGCAACAGGACGGTGCAAACTATTTAAAGTATCATCAATTGCTCGGAAATCCCCTGCAGGATAATGAGCCCAATTAATATTTAAAACTTTTTGCAAAACATTATCACGCTGTGCTTCACAAATATGTGTTGCCCAACCGATGCTATATGCTCCAGCAGCAGTCATGATTGAACCGGTTAACCCCGTAAACAAACCTATTGGACCACGATCTGCCAAGAAACGGCTCGCACCAACATCAGGATATAAACCAATATTAATTTCAGGCATTGCTAAACGTGAATATGGCGTCACTAGACGGAATGGTGCAGCCATAAACAAGCCTAAACCACCGCCCATTACATAACCTTCTCCCCAAACCACAACCGGTTTAGCATAATTATGTAAAAGTAAATCTAAAGCATATTCCTGCTGGAAGAACTTATTTGCGGTATCGACTTCTTGATTTATAACAAGTTGGCGTAATTTTCTAACATCACCACCTGCACAAAAAGCTTTTGGTGTAGTTGAGTCTAACCAAATTGCTTTAACCTGTTCATTGTCACGGAAATCTTCAAATACACGCAATAATGCCGTTACGATTGATTCGTCTAAAGCATGTAACGATTTAGGACGATTCAAACGTACTATACGCCAGCCGTTTTTTGCTTCTTCAACCACCAAGTCCGGGTGATAGTTATTTACATTGGGAGAGTTCATCATGCGTCCAATTGCCAGTCTATGGGCTCAATGCCATGTTGTTTCAAATATTGATTTGTTTTTGAAAACACTTTGCATCCAAAAAATCCCCCTCTATTTGCAGCAAGAGGTGATGGATGTGCGGCTGTTAAAACCAAGTGTTTATCTCTATTTATACGTTGTCCTTTGCGCTGTGCATAAGCACCCCACAAAATAAATACTATATGTTGTCTCTGTTCATTCAGAACATCAATAACTTCATCAGTAAATGCTTCCCAACCTTGCTTTTGATGTGAGGTTGGCTGTCCAGCTTCAACAGTAAGCACGCTGTTCAGTAAAAGTACGCCTTGCGTAGCCCATTTTGTTAAGTCACCATGGCGAGGAGCTGGAATACCCAAATCTGTATGTAATTCATGAAAAATATTGCGCAAAGATGGTGGTAATGCAATACCTTTTTGAACAGAGAAACTTAATCCATTCGCTTGGTTTGGCCCGTGATATGGGTCTTGCCCTAAAATCACAACTTTCACATCAGCCAGTGGTGTGGTATTTAAAGCATTAAAGATCTGTTTACTAGGCGGATATATTATTTTCTGAGCTTGTTTCTGTTGAAATAAGAAATCGCGCAAACTATCCATCTGAGGACTTAATAGAAAAGGTGCTAAAGATCTTTTCCAACTTTCTTCTAATTGAACTTTACTGAGTTTATTTTGCTGTTGCTCAGTTAATTGCATTAATGTCATCCTAGATCAATTTTCAATTCTACAAATAAAATAAGTAATTCGATTTATACTTCGACTTGCAAATCAACTTGAGGATTATTAAATTTAATCCCTTTTTTCAAGTCTTCATACATTTGTGGATTTGCCCACTCTATCTGAATTTGTTCTGAAAAAACAATTCCATCAAGACTTAAAATACCCATTTGTTCGTTTTGAATATCTTCAATAAAACTCTGAGCATATCCAGTATCAGTCTCATGAACAATAACAGAATATACTTCAACATCACCTTCCCCATTTTGAGTGACTGTTGATTGTAAAACTTGCTGAGCTAGATAAAAGAAAATACGTGAAAACTGTTCAGCCGATGGTGAAACAGGTAAAGAAATCCAACGAGCACTAAAAGTCTGACATGCATCAATATATTGAGAATCATCTTTTTCCCAAAAACAAATTGCGTGATCAAAGCTATCGAATAAGTCTTTTATTACTCCTTTTAGGAGTCCAAAATCATAAACCATTTGCCCATGATCTAATTTCGAAGCTTTAAGCAATAACTCAACTTTATAGCTATGTCCATGAATTGATCGCTTACAACGATCCGATGTACAGTTACGTACAACATGTGCATTTTCAAACTTAAATAACTTACGAATTAACATGTGCCAAATCGATCATTCCTTCTAAGAACATTATTATAAAGCAAAAGACAAAAATTTCGCATCACTTTTCAATTAGAAACAATTAGCAAAAAGTATGATAAGACTGATGAAGAAATATCGAATATACACATATAGACAGTTTATATTTACTTTAACGTTTAACTTGGAAAAATTTATAATTACAAACTTCAAAAAACATCTAAAGTAAATAAATCATAACTTTTCAATTAGTTAAAAGGCACTATATTTCTAGAATATACATAAACTTGCTTATCACTGCGCATTAAGGCACTTGTAAACTGTCTTTTTCTATTATTCAACACAACCTCGATTTGTGCTTGAAAAAAGTTCGACTTCACATCTAAAAGGCTATTAACTTCAGTTTTCTTTTGCGCATCAACTGCTGAAAAAGCATTCAATTGCCATAATTCATCAATATTTTGAAAGAACTTTAAATTCTGTTGACGTAATTGAAGTTCTTTTTCTATAGTCCCTAAATCTAATTTTTGATCAATACTCGCTAATACTAATGGTGATGCGGTATTAACATTCACTTTTGTATTTTCAGGTAATGCAGAAATATATGGTGCAATTAAATCATATTTCTTGCCTTCAAAACCTCTTACCAATTTCAACTCTTCTATACGATGAAATTTAGCATTTGAAGCCAAATAACCAGGATCAAGGCCTTCATAATAATTACTTTCTGCCCCCATAGGTCCAGATGGTTCGTCATCTGGATCTTGCCAATCAATAACTGCTTGACTTAACTCTGCTGGCAATCCTACACGCACAAGCAATCGCTCAAACCAATTTTTAGCAGCTTCGTTTACCTTGCCTTCATTGGTCGTTAAATTGTTTAGATTAAATTTTCCTGACTCATCTAGTAAGCGCCCCGATACAACTCCATCTTCTATTGGAAAAGGTGGCATTGGCTGAGCCCAACTTTCCTTTAAATGATCGATACCACCAGCATTATTTGCATCTTGAATTAATAATTCAGAAAAAAAAGCTTCTGCACTTTTTGCATAGAGTAATGACTGATTTTGACGCATCAAATAACCCGTATTTTCCATCGTATTAGTTTGATGCTTTGCGATAGAGGCAGCTAAAATTGTAGCCAAAGCAACCATTATCAAAATTGTGAGTAACGCTACACCTTGCTGATTTTTTTTATAGAGTAACATTTATTGACCTCCCTGTTTGGAGAGCGATAAGTCACCTTGGTTTAAGCTATAAATCCACTCATAATTTACACCTGCAACCGTGAGTTGCATTTTTATTCCTTTTGGCAACTTCCTAAATTCATCAGGTTTTGTAGGGTCAATATTAACTTCAGGCCACTTTGTTACTTCTTGAGGTGTCAAAACCATAATTTGAAATTGTTCAACTTGGCTCAACAGCGTACTTGATAAGGGTTGCTCTCTATTTGAAGTATTTAAGTTACTATATTTAAGGCGATAAAGCTTTTTTTGATCAGGATCATATCGATATTCGATACGCTCAAAAGGTGATAATCCTTGCTTTAATGGATCAGTAACACCCGCCTTACTAAAGCGGAGAACTTGATTATCAATCTCTAAAGCTGGACGTAATTGCCCGCCTTGATTGGCTGATAAAGGTATAATTTGCAATGTATCACGCAAAACTTGTTGATAAGCATCTTGTAATTCAAATAGCTGCACTTCATGTTGAGTATTACGATCGCGAACTTTTAATAAATAGTCAAAAACCTTCCAACCCAACAAAGATAAAATAGCAAAAATTGCAATTGAAACTAAAAGCTCAACTAAAGTAAATCCTGAGGCACGAGTTAATCGAGCACTGCTCGATCGTGTCGCAAGATGAGAAACTATGTTTCGAGTGTGAGAGTCTTTAAAGCAATGCTTTGTCTGAGTGCAAGACGAAGAGCTTTGCTCGGAGTAACCCCTCATCATCTGCTCCGATCGTACCGCAAGACGTGAAGCTGAGCTTGGAGAGCGAAAACTTTTATTCTTTATCATTATTTTGCTTTCATTGGATAATTAAAAAATACCAAGTGAGTAATACCATTTTGAACTTTGCCCTTATCTGAATCATATAAGCTAATTTGTAAATCTACTTTCTGAACATTCGGGCTAATTGTAGATTGTGCAGATTTGTCAATCTGCCATGTTTCGCCTTGAGAAGTAACTTGCTTACTTTGAGTACCTTCAAGCCATTCCTGATTTATCTCCATTAAAGCAATTTCATTCATTGCTACAAACTGAGCTTTTGTTCTAAGAATTGCATTTGAGGTAGATTGAGTATATTGCATGGCTACTTTAGTTAACGCGACAGCCGCCACTGCAAAAATTGCTAAAGCAACCATTACTTCTAATAGAGTAAAGCCTTTAGATTTCATTTATTTTACCCAAATGATCAATTTGTATTTCTGAACCAATTGGTTTTTGTTCAAAGTAAAACTGTATTTTCACAGTTTTAGCTTCACCGTTACCGAACCAGATTAACTGGGGAGCCTGCCCTCCAATTAAATCGGTATTCGTAGCTTTTGAATAGTTTTGCTCATCTAAAGGTTGTATTGTAAACGATACATGTTTAGGCAACTGGCGTGTATTAAACTCAGAATATTTCTGCCAGCGATTTTTTAAATCTTGGACCTGTAATTTACTCTGGTCATGATACTCATACAATTCATAAGAAAATGGTGAAACATCTGTTTCACTGAGAGTAGATAAAGCTAAAACACGAGACTGATCAAGCGACTCTTTACCAATTTTATGCATATCAAGCAAAAATAACTCTCTTGCTTGCATCGCTTTCTTTTGGTCAACGCCACCTATGTTGAGTACAACTAGAGAAGTCATAATCGTCATAATAACAATCACCACCATCACTTCTATGAGAGTAAAACCTTTTTGGGATTTAAGTGGTGATTGAGATTTCATATCGACCTAAGCATATTGCTCAACAGCTTGTTTAGGTAAGGCTAAAGCCTGATCAATATAAGCCACTCTTAAAGTGTCTCTTGAACCTAAATATCGTTGATAAAAACTTGAATTGAGAATAGCTGCTGCACCATGAGTTAATGACCAAATAGAAGCAAGATAATCTCGTGTAGGCATATTGCTTTGAATAGATTCCAGGTAATGGTCTGTCATCCGAATGATAATTCGCAATCTCTGTTTACGCACTTGATAAAGTTCATGAAAAAGATGATGAATGCCTTGAGCAGTGATTGAGAGTTTTTCTTCAATTTGATGAAATAAAACTGTTCGTTCAGGATGATGTAAATGATGCAACATGAAAAAGGCCAAATGCTCTGGAAAGGCTTTTTCAGTATCTTGAACCATTTCAAGTAACATACGCTCATTACGAATAATCAACAGCATGTACAACTCATCTTTACTTTGAAAGTGTTTGTACAAAGTTCCTTTTGCTAGATCAAGCTCAGCAGCCAAGACATCAAGTGTCATTCCGGCTTCGCCATTTTCTAGCAATAATTGTTCCGCAACCTGAAATATTAATACTTCTCTTGCTCGGAACTGAGCCTGACGATCCATCTTCACGCAATTACTCTCTTATATAGTTTCTATAACCTAAATCGCTTTTAGCAAGTTCTCAAAATTTTGTGAGGTGATCATTGCAATTTCCTCAACCGATTTATCATATACATCACTGAGCGCTTTGGCTACATAAGGCACATATTTTGGTTCATTTGTTTTACCACGATATGGGACAGGTGCTAAATACGGGCTATCTGTTTCAATTAAAAGGCGATCTAGTGGGATCTGTTTAGCTACATCGCGCAAATCCTGTGCATTCTTAAATGACACAATACCGGAAAAAGAAATGTAATAACCACAATCAAGCACAGCTTTAGCAGTTTCCCAATCTTCAGTAAAACAATGCAGAATTCCATGTGTTGAGTGTTCAGCACGGATAATATCTACCGTATCATGCTTTGCTGATCGGGTATGAACGACAACTGGTTTTTTTACAATTTTTGAAGCTTGGATATGTCTTGCAAAACATGCTTTTTGCTCTTCAATAAAATCTGTACTGTGATAATAGTCCAGTCCAGTTTCACCTAAAGCCCATACTTTTTCTGATTGAGCCAATTCAACCAAATACTCAGTTGTTGCACGTGCCATTGTGTCCACATCCTCACAAGGGTGTACACCTACCGTATAACCAACATCTGCATGTTTATTTGCAATTTCAGCCAATGCAATATGGTCATCGAGATCAACGGAAATTGCCATAAACTTAGACACTCCTTCTGCTCGCGCCGCTGCAAGCGCAAGGTCCAGATCACCGTTATAAGGCGTTAAATCTAACATCGTTAAATGGCAATGCGTATCAACAAACACTTTTCTTTCCTATTTAATTACATCGTATAACTTGGACGGTCTAGAGACATACTACCAGCCAAAACTCGTTCTGCCTCAGTTTTATAGTAAATTCCCTTATCTCCGCTTAACTGAATAGCAAAACCTTGGGGTTTAAATCCACTTTGTTTATGGGAGATCCAGATTACTTTGCCTGTTAGAGGAATTTTTTGAGACTGCTCAGGCAAAGTCGCTAAAATGAAAATTTCTTGTCCCATCTTTACCTTTTGTTTTGATGGTACGAATAGGCCCCCACCTTGCACATATCCCATATAGCTTGCTTGCAAAGTAGCTTTATCAGGAATATTTACCTGAATAATTCCCCCCATTTGCGGCTGCATAGTTTTCCCCTTAAATATTCATTAACGTTATAAATAATTGATCAATAATAAGTTGGCTTTGTACATTTTGTTCAACAAGCTTTTTTGCTTGCTGTAATTCACTATAAATATTAAATAAGCTTTCTAAATCATAATATGGGCTTAACTGATCAAAATCTAAATCAGTATTTTTCTGTGGTTGGGTTAGCTTGACACAAATTAAATCACCCAATAAGTATTCAAAAAGCATTATAAAATCATTAAAATTTAATTCTTTTTGCCATTTGCCTGAGAAAAATAAAGGCATATTTTTTTGAGCAACAATTTTAAGCCAATCATTTAAGAAAACTTGCCTTTTCGCAAACCAGTCACTTTGAGCAATTTCTATTGCTTGTAAAGGCATATCATTAGATAAGCCAAGCAGTAAATCGGGCTGCACTTCCGCAAGTTCAGATAAATGCTCATTCAAATAAGAAGTAGCTTGCTCATATGAAATACGATCTAAAGCGAAATGTTGCAATCGGCTACGAATAGTGGCCGGTAGTTTAAGATAGTGATCAGCTAATAAAATTAAAACAACACGCTCGCCTGGTTCTTCTAAAGTCTTTAGCAAAGCATTTGAAGATGCCAAATTAAGTGCTTCTGCAGGCTCAATCACAATAACGCGCCAACCTTCTCCCGTTTGTTGTACGAAAGGTAGTAAGTCACGGATCTTTTCTATTTTAATTTTTGCATTCTGTTTTTTATTTTCTTCATCCGTTGTGATATGAACATAATTGGGATGAGTGTCTGATTTTAACCATTGGCAACTACTACATTCACCACAAGGGCCCTGCGGCTGCTTATTTAAACAAAGTACCCATGCCAAAAACTGCTTAGCAAAAGCATGTTTTCCACAACCTTGCTTGCCGTAAAATAAGAGACCATGTCCAATATTGGGAAATCTTGTTGTCAAGGTGTCCCATGTTGTTTGCTGCCAAGGATAAACCTTTGAAGTTACATTCGGATTCATTAAAAATTAACGCTTATTCAAAAGATTCAACAGGCATACTATTTAAGCGATCAAGATCAGCTTGAGTGTCCACACCTGGTGGTAAATTGGCTTCGGCTACAGCAATTGCAATTCGATGACCATTTTCCAAAACACGTAATTGTTCAAGGCTCTCCAACTTTTCAAGCTTCCCCATATCCCATGTTACGTATTCTTGTAATAAGTTCACTCGATAAGCATATAAACCTAAATGACGAAATGCTTGTGAATGTAAAGTCGGTTCATCATGCTTAGCCCCATCTCGATCATAAGGAATGGTAGCCCGGCTAAAATATAAAGCTTCATTTTGTTTAGACATGACTACTTTTACAATACTGTCACGCTGGAACTCATCTAAGGTATGAATCGGCTCACACAACGTAGACATTGAACAATTTGGTTTATCAACCAAAAGTTCTGCAACTTGCCGAACAAGTTGAGCTGGCAATAAAGGTTCATCACCTTGAACATTTACAATAATATCGTCTGCATCCCAACCCTTAATGCGAGCCACCTCACTTAAACGGTCTGTACCCGAAGGATGATCTGCACTGGTAAGAACTACATCAATTCCATCTGCACGGCAGATCTCAGCAATACGTTCGTCATCTGTTGCCACGCACAAATCATCAAAACCTTCGACTTTTTTTGCCTGATCCACTACACGTAAAATCATAGGACGGTTATGAATAAGCAACAATGGTTTACCTGGCAAACGCGAACTTGAGAAGCGTGCTGGAATGACGATGTGTTTCATTTTTTCTTCCTAAGATAATTGAATATCAAGTTCTTGCAATTGCATTTTTAAAACCTGATAACACTGTGTAGACAGCACAGCTGTAACAGGAACTACCCAAATAGATTGTTTAAATTCAGGATGTTTTTCAAGTAACGGTAATAGTTTAACTGCATCTTTTTCAGTTGTAATAAGTGGCAGCTCATCATTAAAAATTAAATCATTGATTGTGTAATCATGATGATCTTGAAAGGCATGCTCTTCGAATTGCTTCAACCCTAGATCTTTAAGGGTTTGATAAAACCGTTGAGGAAAGCCAATACCCACTACAGCATGATAATTATTCTCAAGATTAAAGCTTGGTTTAGAATTAGATAAAGGGTTAAGTAAATATGGCTGTCCTGTCTCGAGATACATGTTTAATTCTGTAGCAGGTTTATGAGTATGCTCAATCACTGTTCCAGTTTCTAAACGTTCAACAGGCTCTCGCAGATAACCTTCAGGTAATAGTTTTTTATTCCCTAAACCACGATTTTGATCCAGTACAATCCACTCGATCTGTCGATCTAATGCCCAATGCTGCAACCCATCATCACTAATAATCAAATCTATTTCTGATGACTCAAGCAATAACTCTATTGCGGCCTGCCTATTAGGACCTACTGCCATTGGTACACTTGTAGCCTGAACAATTAATGCTGGCTCATCCCCAGCTTGAGCTACTTGGCCGCCCGAGGTAACCAGCAGTGGAAAAGGACCATTACCCCCATATCCCCGACTAATTACCCCTACTTTTACATTATGCTGCTGTAGATAATTCACCAGTTGTATTAGCAAGGGAGTTTTTCCGCTTCCACCTACTGTGATATTACCTATAACCATCACAGGTACGGGCGCTTTATAAATTTGCTTAAAACCTGAATTATAAAGATTACGATTTAGTAAAAACCCAGCCCGATACAAGCAAGACAATGGACGTAAAGCAATCAACCAACTCGATTGTTTATTCCATGCATTCTGGATCAGCTGGACTAATGACATGCTTAGTTATCCTCGAAATTACGCTGATGTAATTGATAATAAGCACCATGTTTTGCGAGGAGTTCTTGATGAGTACCTTGTTCAACAATTTGTCCTTGATCCATCACTACAATACGGTCAGCATTTTCAATTGTTGATAAACGGTGAGCAATGACAATCGTAGTGCGGTCTTGCATCGCTTCATCAAATGCTTGCTGAATAAAATGTTCAGATTCATTATCAAGAGCACTTGTAGCTTCATCTAAAATTAATATTGGAGCATTCTTTAAAATTGCTCGAGCAATAGCAATTCGCTGACGCTGACCACCAGATAAGTTTAGGCCCTGTGCCCCTAAAACAGTATCATAACCATTTGGTAAATTCATAATGAAGTCATGTGCATATGCAGCTTTTGCAGCGGCATGAATTTCCTCATCTGACGCACCTTGCAACTGACCATACGCAATGTTTTCACGAACAGTACGATTAAATAATACAACTTGCTGATTTACCATTGCGATTTGGGTACGCAAACAAGAAAGATCAATATCATTAATTGGCAAACCATCTAAATAAATTTGCCCACTTGATACCTCTTGGAAACGTACCAACATATTAACTAATGAGCTTTTACCAGCACCTGAACGTCCAACTAATGCTACAGTTTGCCCAGGAAGAATATCTAAAGAGAAATCTTTAATAGCCTGTACGCCATCAGCATAATTTAATGCCACATGATCAAAACGAATTGCACCATTTAGTTTAGGTTTCAACTGACCGTTATTTTGCTCTTCAGGCAAATCTAATAGTTCAAAAACAGAATGAGCTGCTGCTAAACCGCGTTGTAACTTTTCATTAACATCAGTCAAGTTTTTAACTGGTTTTGCTAATAGACCAGCAGCTGTAAGGTAAGCCACGAACTCACCAGCACTAGTATTACCTAAAATCTGTGGTCGTAAAGCTAACCATACAATAAGGGCCATCGCACAAGCCATTACTACCTGAACCACAGGGCTATTCAGGTTTTGTACAATTACCATTTTTAAACCACGTTTTAAGTTTTCTTCTGATGACTTATAGAACCGTTCTTGTTCAGACTCTTCACCAGCAAAAGTTTTTACTACAGCATTACCATTGATACTCTCTTGAACAACGTGGTTCACATCACCCATTGTATCTTGAACCTGTAATGAGAGTTTTCGCATACGTTTTGAAGCTTTACGTACCAATACACCAATTACAGGTAAAAATACAAAAACACATAAAGTAAGACGCCAATTGGTATAAAACAGATAGCCTAATAATCCCAGTGTAATCATCCCATCCCTAACGATGACTCTTAATGACTCCGAAGAAGCTGCTGTTAGCTGCTCAACGTTATACATAATCTTGGCAGTAATATGGCCAGATGAATTATCTAGGTAATATTGTGCCGGTAGTCTTAAAAGTTTGGCATAAACTTCTTGGCGAATACTAAAAACCAAACTACGTGAAATCACCGCAGTATAGTAACCTCCCATAAAAAGGCCTAAACCACGGAAAAAAACCAATAAAATGATTAATAATGGGAACCAATCCAAATCACTTCTACTGCCACTTTGGATTGCATCAATAATAAATTTAATCAATTTAGCAACGGAGACTTCTGTTGCTGAGTTAATACCGAACCCGATAAGAACTAATAAGGCCACGCCCCAATAAGGTTTTAAATAGGCTATGAGACGCAAATAAACCTTAAAATCTTGATTCACTCAGAAAAACCTCTAGAAGGAACTTTGGTACTAATATTGATGTTAACAAAACCGAGTTGTCCTGCTACATCCATAACGCGAATTACATCCTGATGAGACGCTTTGGCATCCGCAGCAATGATGAACATAAAATCACGGCGCTCTTGAGCAACTTGCTTAATCGCAGTACTCAGATCAGCAACCTCTTTAGACGAAAGTGCCTGACCATTTACAGCATAATGACCAGAAGAGTCTACCACGACTTCAATTTTGTGATCGTACTGTTTTGGTGGAACACCTTGTGCATCTGGTAAAGTTAAATTGAGGCGACTTGGCTGATTAAAAGTAGTCGATAGTAATAAAAAAACTAAAATGAACAACAAACAGTCAATCATAGGCGTTAAATTGATATGAATGTCTTCAACCTTAGAACGTTTAAATTTCATCTGGCTATTCACCCATCACCCAACACGACGATGTTCTGCTATAGACGAGGAACGTTTATAGAACAATGAGGCATGAAATAAAGTCGATTGCTGTTCTAGGTCAGTAATATAATCTTGTACTAATCTTTGAAAATAGCGATAAGCAACTAAAGCAGGAATCGCAATTAACATTCCCACAGCTGTAGTAATAAGCGCTTTAGAAATACCCGGAATCATTAAACTTGGACTACCAGCCGATCCAAAATCAATCACAAGAAATGATTCAATAATTCCCACCACAGTGCCAAGCAATCCCAGTAACGGCGCTACAGCACTTAAAGTGCCCAAAAAATTAATATTTTTTTCTAAATAAGAAATTTCTTGAGAAGCTGCAACTTCCATCTGCGCACGTGCAAATTGCTCACCATGCTCACGATGATCAAAACCTGCTTTTAAAATGTGAGCCAATGCACTGTTTTGCACTTCTACATTTTGTTCCAAATTTTCCACAATATCTTCAGTTCTTAACGAACTATCATCAATTAATGCTTTGGGTAGAACTTGTGAACGTCTTAACCGAACAAAACGTTCAATGCTGATCGCAACAGTTAAAATTGAGCACAGAATTAAAGGCAGCATCAACCAGCCACCCGCTCTCACAAGTTCCCACATATCTTCTTCCCCAAGAATATAAAATTAGAAATATATGACCCAAATACAAATTAATTAGGCAAACAAATATTTAAAATGCCATCTAACTCATCTAAAGTATGGTAATGAATAACAAGCTTACCCTTACCTTTTTGATTATGATCAATTTTCACATTAGCGCCAAAACGCTCTGATAATTTTTGTGTCAATTGTTCAATATCAGGTGCTACAGGTGCTTTTTCCTTCTCCTGCTTAGGCTCACTTCTATCACGCACCAATTGCTCTGTTTGACGAACAGATAGTCCTTTTTCAATTACGATTTTAGCAACGTCTAATTGATCTTTACCCTTTAACGTCAAGATAGCTCGAGCATGCCCCATATCAAGCTGGCCTTGCTGCATGAAATCTTTAATTTCATCCGCCAAACTCAACAAACGAAGTAAATTACTTACGGTAGTACGTGCTTTCCCTACTGTGTCAGCAATTTCTTGATGGCTCAAACCGAATTCATCATGAAAACGCTGCAAGGCTATAGCCTGATCAATCGGATTTAAATCTTGACGCTGAATATTCTCAATAAGTGCTAATGCAATGGCAACCTGATCATTTAAATCACGAACAATTGCAGGAATTTCAGTTAAACCCGCAAGTTGCGCTGCACGCCAGCGTCGTTCACCAGCAATGATTTCGTATGGATGTGATTCATCATCAACTGGACGAATTACAATAGGTTGCATCACTCCATGTTTTTCAATAGAAGATGCTAACTCTTGCAAATCATGCTCATGAATAAAGCGACGTGGTTGATATTCACCACGTTTCAATAAATTTACATCAATTTGTTTCAACTGTCCGTGGTCAAGTGCCTGTGCTTCCAGCTGTAATTTTTCTTTTTGAATTGAACCAAGTAATGCATCTAAACCACGTCCTTTAGCCAATCCGCGTTTTTTGATGCTCATACTTTACTTCCTTTCTTTACTTTACTTTTCTTCAACATCTCAGCTGCAAGATTTAAGTATGCAACTGCACCTTTAGAACTTTTCTCAAAATATATAACAGGCAAACCATGCGCCGGCGCTTCTGCTAAGCGAACATTACGCGGAACGACAGTATCATAAAGTTTTTTTCCGAAATACTGTTCTAACTCAGCAGATACATCACGTGTTAAAGCATTTCGTGCATCGTACATTGTACGTAATACACCAATAATCTCTAAATCAGGATTTAATGCCTTTTGAATACGATCTATAGTCTGGGTTAAATCAGCTAAACCTTCTAGCGCATAATATTCGCATTGCATTGGAATGATTACACTATCTACAGCTGCCAAAGCATTGACAGTAATCAAACTCAAGCTTGGCGCACAATCCACAATGATAAAATCAAATGAGTTTCGGATTTCATTCAAAGCATTTTTTAGAATGAATTCACGGCCCTCTTGTTCTGCAATAGCAAGCTCAACACCGGAAAGTTCACGATTAGACCCTAAAACTTTATATCCAACTTCTGCTTTTTGAATGGCCGTTTCAATTGGTACTTCACCAAGTAGAACATCCGTAATGGAATACAAAAGATCGTTCTTTTGAATACCAGACCCCATCGTAGCATTACCTTGTGAATCCATATCTACAAGTAATACACGTTTCTTTAATACAGCTAGAGACGCTGCAAGATTTACTGCAGTCGTTGTTTTACCAACACCACCCTTTTGGTTTGCAATCGCAATAATTTGAGCCATGGTAACCCTAATACTTTTTATTTAAATACGTTGAAGTAAAAGTAAATGACGTTGTTCATCAAGTCTTGGTACGCGCAGCTCAATCACTTTACATGAAAAGTCCTGCTTAAGTTGCTCAATTTCCTCAACTGGCACAACTCCTTTCATTGCTGCAATTATACTGCTTTGATGCAAGTATGGCTGAGCTGCATCCACAAAATCCGTTAAAGAAGCAAAAGCGCGACTTGTAATCACATCAAACTGACCAAGCTCATCAATTGTATCTTGATTTTCAACACGTGTTTGCACGGCTACTACGTTTTTTAACTTAAGGTCAGCAATAAACTGTTTCAAAAAACGAATTTTCTTACCATTTGAATCAAGTAATACACATGAGCGTTCCGGCTGACATAAAGCAATGATCATGCCCGGCATACCACCACCTGTACCTACATCAAGCAAACGGCCTGTTGGCAAATCTTTCAAAATACTTAGGCTATCTAACAAATGCTTCACTAACATTTCTTTCGGATCACGAATCGCTGTTAGATTATAAGCTTTGTTCCAAAGTACCAAAGCATCTTGATACTTCAACAATAATGTCAAAGCTTCATCGCTAAGCGATAAACCTAATTTTTGACTACCCTGTTGTAACTCTTGAAAAAACGGATGCATAAACAGATAACATCTAAGTAAAATTTAAAACAAAGTATACCCATTTATGCATCGTGGAACACTAGTTAACGATTAGGGATTACACACTTAATCGTAGAAGCCTTCACGAATTTGCAAATCTAGCTCCATTAAACGCTCAGGCGTTCCCACATCTACCCATGCACCTTTAAGCTTTTCACCAGATATTTTCTGATTATGCATCGCTTGCTTCAATAGTGGAGCTAAAGGACGCTTACCCGCTTCCAATCCGTCAAAAAGTTTAGGATGAATAACAGATAGACCACTAAAAGTGAGGTTTTCGCCCGTCACATCTTGATCAAATGTAAAAGCGCGCCCATCCAATAATGTAAAGTCGCCTTCAGGATGCTGTTTAGGATTATCAACCAACACAAGATGTGCCAAATCATCATTTAGCTTAATATGGCGCAGACCTTCAAAATCCATTGTGGTCCATACATCCCCATTCACCAGAATAAAAGGATCTGTTCCAAGCAGTGGCAAAGCATTAATAATTCCACCAGCTGTTTCTAGCCCTTCATCCTCTCGTGTCCAACGGATATCCACACCAAATTGAGAGCCATCACCTAAACTACTGATGAGCTTGTCGGCCAACCATGCAGAATTGATGACTATTTCAGTCACACCAATTTTCTTAAGTTTTTCAATATGCCACACAATCAGGGGCTTACCGCCCACCTCGAGCAAAGGCTTTGGTGTATATAGCGTAAGTGGACGCATACGATTGCCCAAGCCAGCAGCAAGAATCATTGCTTTCATTATGCTGCTACCTCATAGCTACCATATTTCTCGATAAATTTAGGCATCACGATATTATTTATAAATGCCATAAACTCTTCAAGTTCAGCGTAACCACGACTTTCTTCGAGCAAATACCACATGACACGTGGTAAATCCTTCAAATAACTCGACTTCCCATCACGTTCAAACAAGCGAACAAAAATACCTAGAATTTTAATATGGCGTTGAATCGCCATTAAATCTGCATCACGTTTAAATTGATCAAAGCTACGGTTCCGTTTAGTCGACGCTGGCAACAGGTCATAAAACACTTTAAACCATTGATAAACACGATCAGCGTTCCATTGAACATATGCATCACGAGTAATCGAAATTAGATCATATGTATCAGCGCCAATAACAGCATCTTGGAAGTCGATTACCCCTAATTCTTGCTCATCGGTAATTTTCATCAAATTTCGACTATGAAAATCTCGATGTACAATAACTTGCGGTTGGGCTAATGCAGCGTGAGCCAAGAAGTCAAATGCATTATCAATCGTTTTTTTCTGTTCAGCAGTCGGCTGAATAGAAAGCGACGGCAACATCCAGTCTGTGAGTAGCTGCATTTCCGACATTAATTTTTCGTAAGAATAAGCTGGGAACTGATTAGTCCCGTCAATAGATTGCAATTGAATAAGTTGTTTAAAACTTTGTTCGTAGTATTTATCAACAGTTTCATTAGTTAATAATGTCGACAAAAGCACATCACCAAAGTCTTCTAACAATAGAAAACCTTGAGCCAGATCTTTCGCGACGATCTGAGGCACACGTACGCCATGGCTCGCAAAAAACTCGTCAATGGTCACAAACGGAACACAGTCTTCTTTTTCTGGAGGGGCATCCATGAGCATATACGTTTTATTTTGTAACTCGATACGCGCATAACGGCGGAAGCTTGCATCACCTGCTAAAAAAGCGATCTTAAATTGATCATTTTCAAGAACAGATGTAAGCCATGTATATATCAATTGTTCACGTTGTGTATTCATTTGCAATAAAATCTAAAACAAGCTGAGATTTTTGAAGGGTTAAGTGTAGCCACTTATAAACTTTTTCTCTATGATGCGACAATAATTAATTGTGAATTAGCATACTTGGTTAATGAGACAATGAAGCATCAGTTTAAATTTAATCCTTTAGCGACAGCTATTTTTACGCTCTTATGTGGCTCCATACAATCAAGTTATGCTGAGTCAACTGATGTTGTCTCCAATATAGACAATAATCAACTTAAAGCGAGCATCAAGGAAGCTTACCCAGGTCAAGAATTCTTTCAGCAATATTATGTTGATAAATCTGCACCTGAAGCACAGCTTCGTGACAATAAATATTTAAGCTCGGCATTTTGCCAAGGCACATGGGTTACACCGATTAACCCTGAGACCAAAGCTTTAGACGCCGACAAAGCGACTTCTGTCGTTACGGCTAACTACGGACATTACAATCCAGCGGGTGATTCTGTTTTAGAAGGTGATGTCGTTATTGATCAGGAAGGACGTACAGTTCGTGCTGACAAAGTAACGATTGATAAGACCCAAACCTTTGCGCATGCACAAGGTCGAGTACAGTTAGCTCAAGGCGGGTTACTTTCACAGAGTGATGAAATTAATTATAACCTAAAAACCCAAACCGGGAATTTAGACAATAGTTTTTATATTTCTGAACAGCAACATGCCCATGGTCATGCAGGAAAAATCGAAAGAACCTCACCAAACGTTATGGTTCTTAATGATGCAACCTATACGACTTGCCCACCAGGCCAAAAACCCGGTTGGAAAATTCAAGCCAATAAAATTGAGTTAAATCAGGAAACTGGACGCGGCGTAACTCGTGGAACAAAATTATATGTTAAGGACGTTCCTGTTCTAGCTGTTCCCTATTTTAACTTCCCGATTGATGACCGCCGTACTACAGGTATCCTCAACCCACAATTTGGTTTCTCAAATGATGGTGGTGTTGAGCTTTCTGTTCCGGTTTATTTAAACCTTGCACCTAACTATGATTTGACACTTACTCCGCGATATTTAGCAGACCGCGGTGCAATGCTAAAAGGTGAATTTAGATATTTAACTGATGGCTTTGGTGCTGGTGAAATGTGGGGTGGCATCTTGCCATCTGACAAAAGTTATGATGACAAAGATCGTAAAGATTTCCATTTTTTACATAATTGGGATATCAACGACCAGTGGTCTACTAACCTCGAATATAACTATGCATCAGATAAAGATTATTTCTCTGACTTAGATAGCAGTCCTAACTCTAAAACAGATCTTAACTTACGTAGAGCTTGGGAACTTAATTATCAACATGGTATTCCGGGTTTAAAAGCACAGCTTAAGGTCGAAGATTTCCAGACACTTGATCCTGAAGTTGCAGATGCAGATAAACCATACGCGCGTTTGCCACAATTCTTATTAAATTACGTCACTGGTAATCCACTAGGACTACAATACGAATTTAATAACGACACTGCTTACTTTAAGAAATCAATTAATGATGATTCTGCTCAAGAAAGTAGTGGTACACGTATTTATAACCAGTTCGCAACGCGTTATAACTACCGTACACCGGCAGCTTTTGTGATTCCTGAAGTCTCTGTACGTTCTATTCAAACGTTTTATGATAAGGACAGTATCGCATCTCAAAATCTAGATGGTGGTTCCGAAAACAAATCAGTCGTTGTACCTCAATTCACGTTAGACACTGGACTGAACTTTGAACGTGATGGTAAGTACTTACAAACACTTACACCACGTGCTTTCTATGCATATGCGCCATACAAAAATCAAGATGGTTACCCTAACTTTGACTCAACTACTGCGTCAGTAAGTTATGATCAATTATTTAACCCTTACCGTTTTTATGGTCATGACCGCCTAGAAGACAATAACTTTTTATCCTTGGGTGTAAGTTATAGCCTCTTTGACACAGTAGGTTTAGAACGTTTACGGGCAAGTGTAGGTCAAAGTTACTATTTCGAAGACCGTCGTGTCACCTTACAACGACAACAAGATGAAATTGATACTGAACGCAACACAGGTCCTGTGGTGAGTCTATCAAGCCAGCTTAACCAAAACTTTACCATTGCTGCTAACTCAGCTTGGATGTCGAATGGTGACAATGCTCAACGTGACTTCCAACTTTACTATACTGGTGATAAAGGAAATCTATATAACCTAGGCTATTTCTATCGTAAAGATATTCCTGGTCGTCAAGATACTTATGACCAAGTTGTTGCATCGTTTATACAACCAATTAAAGACAATTGGCGTATTATGGGCCACGTACAATATGACATGGACAATGATGTTGCCCGCGAACTCTTACTAGGAGTTAACTATGAGTCATGTTGCTGGGGTATTTCTGTCTACGGCCGCTCGTATTATAACGATCTAGATGATCCAAAATCTCCAGATGTTAGTGAAAAGCGCGCGATCATGGCCGAAATTACACTAAAAGGTTTAGGTGGTTTAAACAATAAACTCGCGTCTTTACTTGAAAATCGCGTTTTAGGTTTTAACAAAATTAATCAATCTTGGACACAACGTTAATGAAGACAAAGCATCTTAAACAGTTTTTTAAAGCAACTACACTTGCTGCCCTAATCTCTTCATCAATGCATAGTTTTGCCCAACCCGCTGATGAAGTTGTGGCAATTGTGGACAATAGCGTAATTTTAAAAAGCGATCTTCAACAAGGTATGGCTGAAGCAGCACATGAACTGCAAGCTCAAAAGAAAGAAGTGCCACCTCAGCAATACTTACAGTTTCAAGTATTAGATCAACTCATCTTGCGTGAGGCACAACTTGAACAAGTTAAAAAATATGGCATCAAACCTGATGAAAAGAGCTTAAATGAAGCAGTCTTAAAAGTAGCAAGTCAATCTGGAAGTAAAAGTTTAGAAGCTTTCCAGCAAAAGTTGGATGCTATGGCACCAGGAACTTATGAAAGTTTACGCAATCGAATCGCTGAAGATTTAGCGATTAGCCGTTTGCGCCAACAACAAGTGATGTCTCGTATTAAAATTAGTGATCAAGATGTAGAAAACTTCTTAAAATCACCTCAGGGACAAGCTGCGTTAGGTAATCAAGCACATGTAATTCATATGCGCATTTCTGGTGACAATGCACAAGAAGTTCAATCTGTAGCTCAAGAAGTGCGTTCAAAGCTTGCGCAAAGTAATGATATAAATGCTTTGAAAAAACTTTCAACTGCAAATGTAAAAGTTGAAGGTGCTGATATGGGTTTCCGCCCACTGTCTGATATTCCTGCTGAACTTGCGGCTCGTATTACACCATTACAAGATGGTCAAACGACTGACTTAGTTTCAGTACGTGATGGTGTACATGTTTTAAAGCTTCTTGAACGTAAACAAAATGAGCAAAAAGCTTTAGTACCTCAATTTCAAACCCGCCACATTCTCATTCAGCCGTCTGAAGTAGTGACTCTTGAGAATGCTAAGCAAATTATTGATAACATCTATAAACGCTTAAAAGCTGGTCAAGATTTTGCAACACTTGCAGCAACCTATTCAAATGACACAGGTTCAGCACGTGATGGGGGAAGTTTGGGTTGGGTAACGCCTGGAATGATGGTTCCTGAATTTGATAAACAAATGCAGGAAATTCCTGTAGGTGAAATTAGCGAACCTTTCCAAACTCAGTTCGGCTGGCATATCTTACAAGTAACGGATAAACGTGAAAAAGATATGACGCATGAATATCAAGAGCGCATGGCACGTCAAATTTTAGGTGAACGCCAATTTAACACTGAGATTGATAGCTGGTTACGTGAAGTACGTGCAAACGCATATGTAGAAATCAAAGATCCAAGTCTAGATAAAAAGAACTTACAAAAGTAAGTCTTTTTATCTTCATCAAAACCTGTGACAAACACAGGTTTTTTTATGCATGAAATTTTCCTAATAAAAAAACCGGTTATATAAATAACCGGTTTCTATAAATTAAACCCTAACGGGAATTATTTATAACGATCAACCATTTTCTCTAGAGAAATCGGGCGAATCTTGTCAGCATTTCCAGCTGTACCAAACGCTTCATAACGATCAATACAAATTTGCTTCATTGAATCTACAGTTTTAGCAAAGTATTTACGTGGATCGAATTCAGCTGGGTTTTCAGCCATAAACTGACGAATTGCACCAGTAGATGCTAAACGTAAGTCTGTATCGATATTGATCTTACGCACACCATGTTTAATTGCTTCTACAAGCTGCTCAACAGGTACACCATAAGTCTCTTTAATATCACCGCCAAACTCATTGATTACTTTCAACCACTCTTGCGGCACAGAACTTGAACCATGCATAACAAGATGAGTATTTGGTAATGCCGCATGAATTTCTTTAATGCGGTCAATTGCCAAGATATCACCTGTAGGTGGACGAGTGAACTTGTAAGCACCATGTGAAGTACCTACAGCAATCGCCAATGCATCTACATTAGTATCGGCAACAAACTGAGTTGCTTCTTCAACAGAAGTAAGAAGTTGTGAGTGATCAAGTACACCTTCTGCACCAACACCGTCTTCTTCGCCAGCCATACCAGTTTCAAGGCTACCTAAACAGCCAATCTCACCTTCGACAGAAACACCACATGCATGTGCTAAAGCAACAACATTACGAGTTACATCAACGTTGTATTCGTAAGAAGTAGGTGTTTTACCATCTGTACCTAATGAACCGTCCATCATCACTGAGCTAAAGCCAAGCTGAATTGAACGCTGACAGATATCAGGGCTTGTTCCATGGTCTTGATGCATTACCACTGGAATATGTGGCCATTCTTCAATTGCAGCCAAAATAAGATGGCGTAAGAATGGAGCGCCTGCATATTTGCGAGCTCCAGCTGATGCTTGAACAATTACAGGTGAATTGGTTGCATCCGCGGCAAGCATAATTGCACGCATTTGTTCTAAGTTATTTACGTTAAATGCTGGTACGCCGTAGTTATGTTCAGCAGCGTGATCCAAGAGCTGGCGCATTGAAATGAGTGCCATAATATCCTCCCAGGTAGTGCGGCTTATTCTACCCTGTCATTTATTTCAATTCAGCAACAAATCACAGTATTTCAAAAAAAATCCCTGCATTTGCAGGGATTTTTTAACAAAAAACAACAAATTAATGTGTTTCTGAAGCAGCAGCCTCACTTGGCGCACTACCTTCAACCACATCTGTATTCTTTTCATCTAGAACTGGCTTATCAATCGCATCAATTGCTGCTTGTTGCTCAGGCGTTACTTTTTCAGAAACAGCAGTAGATGCAGCTGATTCTTGCCCCGCTTGAGATGCTTCATCTTTCTTAGCACAAGCAGTCAACATCATCGGTACAATTAACATAGCAGCAAATGTAAGCTTTAAATTCATCACTATTTTCCACAGTTGGTGATTTAATACTCGACATTTTATTGCAAATATATGACAGTTTAATGACTTATCAATGAAAAAGGGATTAGTTACCCAATCCCTTCTTATTTCTATATAACAGTATTAAGCACGTTCAAGCAAAACAGCAACTGCTGGCAATGTTTTTCCTTCAACAAACTCAAGGAATGCACCACCACCTGTAGAAATATAACCAATTTGGTCAGCTACGTTATATTTATCAATCGCAGCTAATGTATCTCCACCACCAGCGATCGAGAATCCTTCAGATTGAGCAACCGCAAGAGAAAGTGCTTTGGTACCTTCACCAAATTGATCTACTTCAAATACGCCTACTGGACCATTCCAAAGGATCGTTTTTGATATTGTTAAAATATCAGCGAATGCTTTAGCAGTTTCTGGACCAACGTCTAAAATCATATCATTTGCAGTCACATCTTCTACTTTCTTCACAACAGCTTGAGCTGCTCCTAAAGAACCTAAGAAATCTTCAAAATTAATTTGCGATGCATCAGCAACTACAACATCTGTAGGAAGTGGAACACTTACTTTAGCAGCAATTTGTTTAGCAGTTTCAACCAAGTCAGCTTCATATAATGATTTACCAACGTTAAAGCCAGCAGCTGCTAAGAATGTATTTGCAATACCGCCACCAACGATCAGTTGATCACAGATACTAGAAAGTGAGTTTAAAACATCGAGTTTAGTTGAAACTTTAGAACCAGCAACAATTGCAACCATTGGTTTTTCAGGAGTTTGCATTGCACGGCCTAATGCATCTAACTCAGCAGCCAATAAAGGACCAGCAGCAGCAACTGGAGCAAAACGAGCTACACCTTCAGTAGATGCTTCTGCACGATGAGCAGTACCAAATGCATCCATAACAAATACATCACATAATGCAGCATATTTTTGAGCGAGCTCTGGATTATTTTTCTTTTCGCCATGGTTAAAGCGTACATTTTCAAGCAATACAACTTGACCAGCTTCAACTTCAACGCCTTCTAGATAATCTGTTAATAATTTAACTTCTTGGCCCAATACTTCTGTTAAATAAGCAGCTACTGGTGCAAGTGATTGTTCTGGCTTTGGTTCACCTTCAACAGGACGACCTAGATGTGAACATACCATCACTGCTGCGCCTTTATCTAAAGCAGCTTTAATAGTTGGTAATGCTGCACGTAAGCGAGCATCGCTAGTAATCACACCATTTTTGACAGGAACGTTTAAATCTTCACGAATAAGGACACGTTTGCCTGTTAAGTTAAGGTCAGTCATACGCTGAAAATTCATGTAAAGCTCTCTTTATGATTTTAAAAACGCGCCAATTTTAAATGATTACATCAAAAAAGGTTAGTTTTTTTGCATAAAAGCTGTAGAAAGCCCCAGTTTTGATTATGATAGAGGTAGTTATTTGATATTTCACCCATTATGTCTATTCATCCAGATCCACAAATCAATCGCTTAAATGTTTTAGGGGAGCCTTTAGCAAGTTGTTGCTTTGACCCTATTACAGGCTATTTTAGAAATGGTTTCTGCCACACAGCAGTAACAGACCTTGGTCAGCACACCGTATGTGCACAAATGACCTCTGATTTCTTAAATTTCTCTCAGAAAATTGGTAATGATCTTATTACTCCTTTGCCAGAAGTAGGTTTCCCTGGTCTGAAACCGGGTGATTTCTGGTGTATCTGCGTAACTCGCTGGGTAGAGGCTTATCAAGCTGGTGAAGCCCCTCCTATTAAAATACATGCATGTCATCAAGCTGTATTAAGCTATGTACCTTTAGATGTATTAATGGAATTTGCAGTGTAATGGTTCAGCCACAAATTATTTTGGCATCGAGTAGTCAAACTCGCAAAGACTTAATGGACCGTCTTGGAATTAATTATATTTGTATTAGTCCCGATATTGATGAAAGTCCTCGCGATGAAACCCATGCCGATGAACTTGCAAAAAGACTCGCTTTCACAAAAGCTCAGGTAATTGCTGAACAGAACCCATCAGCCATCGTTATTGGTTCAGATCAAGTTGCTTGGCGAGAACATGCCCCGCATGACTTTATTGGCAAACCGATGACTAGTGAAAATGCTAAAGCACAACTAGTAGATAATTCTGGTCGAACTGTTTTTTTTAGTACAGCACTTAGCGTGCAATGGCTCGATAGAAACTTTGAACAAACGCTCGTTGAACATTATCAAGTTAAATTTCGAAACCTGAATCAAGCTGAAATTGAACGATACGTTTTATTGGATCAGCCACTACATTGCGCAGGCAGCTTTAAGTGCGAAAGTTTAGGAATTAGCTTGTTTGAAAAAATGATAGGCCAAGACCAGACCACACTTATGGGTCTTCCTATGATTCAACTTTGCCATATTTTAAGGCAACTTGATCTACAAATTCCTTAATTCTTGATATTTTATAAATAGGTTATTTCCATGACAGAACCTTTAACAGTTTTAGGCGGTATTACTGCCGAGCAATTTTTAGCAGAGTATTGGCAGAAAAAACCTTTACTGGTGCGTAACGGATTACCAGAAATTATAGGTCTTTTACAACCTCAGGATGTGCAAGAACTTGCCTTGGAAGAACATGCAAGTGCCAGACTGATTCGCCAAAAAGATAAAAATCCAAATGAATGGCACGTAAAGTCTTCACCTTTAACCAAAGGTGATTTTCAAAAGCTACCCAAATTATGGTCAATTTTAGTACAGGCAGTAGATCACTACTCTTTTGATCTTTCTGAACTTTGGAAAAAATTTCCTTTTATTCCTCAATGGCGCCGCGACGATATTATGGTGTCTTATGCACCTAAGGGTGGTTCAGTTGGGAAACATTTCGATTTCTATGATGTGTTTTTAGTTCAGGGTCATGGTCATCGTCGCTGGCAGCTAGGTCAAATGTGCGATGTAAATACTGCATTTGTACCCAATCAACCATTAAAACTCTTGCCAGAAATAGATGTGCAATTTGATGAGGTTTTAGCACCAGGCGATTTACTCTATGTTCCTCCTGGAATGGCACATTATGGGGTAGCTGAAGATGACTGCTTAACTTTCTCATTTGGCTTTCGCATGCCAAACGTTGCAGGAATGATGGAACGTATTAGCGATCAATTTTCAGCTAATACTTTACTTCAAAATCCTGTTGTAGATATCGCACGCAAACAAATGAGCCAAATTGGCGAAATTAACTCAACTGAACTAAGCTATCTAAAAGACTTAGTTTTAGCTCAGTTGCAAGACTCTGCAGCACTTGATGCAGCAATCATGTCATACATGAGTGAACCGAAATATCCAGATAATATTCCAGAACCTGATGAGATCGAAGCCGATGATCTTCAAGAGATCTTACATGAAGGTTATGAAGTTCTATTAGAACCTGCCTCTCGCCTACTTTATACAGAAAATAACGGAATTCTAAACTTCTGGGGAAATGGCGAAGCGCTATGTATAGCTGAAACTTTCGCACCAAAATTAAAAGCTATTGCTGATGGAGAAAGCTTAGCTTTCGATAGCGAATTTAATGAGCTTGAAATCCTTGAGAATGTTGCTTACTTACTCAATGAATCTATTTTGATGCTTTTACCTCCTTCAGAGTAAGAAACTTTAATAAAAATGGACTTTTCAAAGCAACGGAAAGTCCACTTTTAAATTGGCCGACAAACTCAAAAATAGATTTGTTTTTTGTTTATTAATTTTTCTTTTTAAATTTTAAAGCGACTTATCGCAAAAATATTGAAGTTAAAAGATTTTGAAAAGGAAGTATAATTATTTAAATATATAGCCTAGAACCCTTTACCTTTCCCTTAAAAGTAAAACTTCAGCGTTTAAAAAAATAATATCTTTTTTCTATCAATAACAAACAATACCTTGTAAAATTAAATTATCTAGATTCTCATTGATAAAGATCACCGTTCAAGCTAATAGCAATTCATTTGTGAGAGGCTAAAATATGTCGAAAAAAGATGACATTATTAACACCGCATTAAGACTTTTTAACTCGTATAGCTATAATTCTATAGGTGTAGATCGCATCATTAATGAATCTGGCGTTGCAAAAATGACTTTCTATAAGCATTTTCCATCAAAAGAAAAATTAATTGAAGAGTGTCTACTTCTTCGAAATACGCTTCTACAAAACTCTCTTACTTCTGCCTTATCAAAACATGATGAGTTAGACCCTCTTGCCAGAATTAAAGCAGTATTTTTATGGTATTCCGACTGGTTTAATAGCGAAGATTTTAATGGCTGTATGTTTCAAAAAGCCTTGGAAGAGGTTTTAAAACAATATCCTTCAACACATCAACCTGCCACTTTGTATAAAGCTTGGTTGACTCAACTTATGCAAAATCTTCTTAACCAGTATGATGTAAAAGAGCCAGTTCCCCTATCTTTACTACTCGTTAATATTTTGGAAGGTATGACCATACAGGCTCAAGTCGAACATGGTTCAATAAAAATTAATGATTACTGGACTCGAGTAGAAAAATTAATCGATTTCGAAAGAGCAGCATAAAAATAAAGCGTGATATTCTTCTTCTTATATTTAATGATTCTTCTTATGTATCACGCTGCGTCTGAAAGTCATTTTGGTTCACAATTAGACGTTTTTTTCGACCTTACTGAACCAAAATATACAGACCTGTCTGTACAAAACAGATTATATATTTAAAAAATAAAAACTCAATCCTTTTTTATGATTTGTCTCAAGATAAATTAGATTTAACTATTTATCGAAAGCAAATTGAAATTGTTTTAGGTTGACTTCGTTTCACTTATACTTAACAATTACACTTATAACACAAAGCAACATTTTAGACACAAAAGAAATACAAATAGTTGTTTTTAATTAGAAAGACTACTTATTTATCAATTCCTCTTATATTGCTTTTCAACAAAAACAATTGGATTGATTAGTTTTGCTACATTCATTTTCATAAGATCAATCTATACTATGCCCGCTATATTGATATAGGTATAAAGTATGAAAGATGGACTCCAAATCGAAGAAATGAAAAATGCGGCTGATTCAGTCGTTGGAATTCTTAAATCTTTGGCTAATACAGATCGTTTATTAATTTTATGTCACTTAGCTTATGAGGAGTTAAATGTTTCTCAAATTGAAGAGAAGACCCAAATTACCCAGCCCACTCTTTCACAACAACTTATGATGCTACGCAAAAGTGATGTTGTATCAACCCGTCGTGATGGCAAGCAAATTTTTTATTCAATTAAGGATGACAATATGCATTCAATTTTAAATACGCTTCATCAGCTGTACTGTGCAAGTAAATAATATTTTTTAAATTATAAATTTATAATAATAGTAGTAACTTCCTGAAATATGCGATTTTTCAGCTTGAAAGCTTAGAGCCCAATCCAAGCACAAAGTTTTGAAAATTCGCGTAGCTTTTCTAAAAAGCTCAACCATATTTAACTTTTTGCCACCCTATTTTCTTTAGCCTATTCCATGCTTTCACAGCTTTTTGATATACCTCGTTTTTTAATGAGCAATTAACAAGCAAAATCACCAACTACAAAATTAAAAATATTAAATTAAGACCAATAAAAACAAATATTTAATATTACCACTAAGTATAAATACTTATAGGTGCTATAAAAAAGCTTAAGATTCACATCACTTAAGTATAAAATACTCCGCTTGTTCAACCTTTAGCCATGATTAGGTTAATAAGGCCTTTATATGCTTGCATTCTTTTCTCGATTAAGCTTAGTCACTAAGATTATTATCGCCATTATTCTAGGGATAGGCGTTGCATTACTATTTCCGAACGTTACGCCTTACTTAAGTTTATTTGGTGAGCTTTTCATTAAAGCCTTAAAGTCGGTTGCCCCTATTTTAGTTTTTGTATTGGTGCTTTCTTCTATTGCCAACTTCCAAGTGGGTCATAGCGCCAATTTACGCCCAGTCTTACTACTGTACGTTATAGGTATGTTGTTAGCCGCTTTTAGTGCTGTTATTGCAAGTTTATCTTTTCCAAGCACTCTTTACCTCAACACGGTTTCTCATAATAATTTACAAGCGCCTGGTAGTCTCGCAGATATATTAAAAAACTTGCTTTTAAGCTTTATTGCGAACCCTGTTCAAGCAATTAGTGAAGCTAACTTTATTGGTATTTTAGCTTGGGCAATTGGCCTAGGTTTAGCTATGCGCCATAGTTCAGATACCACAAAACAAGTGATGCAAGATGTTTCACATGCTGTAAGTGCTATTATTCATAAAGTAATTGCTTTTGCACCAGTCGGTATTTTTGGATTGGTTGCTGTGACCTTTGCTGATGCTGGTCTTGCGACGCTTGAGAGCTATGCACACTTATTAGTGGTGTTATTAGGAACAATGTTATTTGTTGCCCTCGTAGTGAACCCTATTTTAGTAGGTTTAACTATCCGTGGTAATCCATATCCATTAGTTTTTAAATGTTTAAAAGAAAGTGGGATCACTGCATTCTTCACACGAAGCTCAGCAGCAAACATTCCAGTTAACTTGGATTTAGCAGAGCGTTTAGGTGTTAACCCGTCTACAGCTAGTGTGTCTATTCCTTTAGGCGCAACAGTAAATATGGCAGGTGCAGCAGTCACGATTACTGTACTTACATTAGCAACCGTCCATACGCTTGGCATTCATGTTGATTTAGCCACAATGGTTATTTTATCAGTTGTTGCGACTGTATCAGCTTGTGGTGCTTCGGGTGTTGCTGGCGGTTCTTTACTTCTGATTCCAGTCGCTTGTAGTTTATTTGGTATTTCATCAGAAGTAGCAATGCAAGTTGTTGCGGTTGGTATGATTATCAGTGTATTGCAAGACTCTACAGAAACAGCCCTTAACTCATCTACAGATGTATTATTTACCGCAGCTGTAGATATTCGCTCTAAGCAAGCGTCTTAAACAAAATGCCATTTCAACGTCTACCAAACTGGTTCCAACTTGGAGCCTTTTTGCTGGCATTTAATGCCGGAATGATTAATGTCTTAGGGTTAATTACTCTTTTGCATCAATCTATTTCACATATGACTGGCAACGTTAGTATGCTGGCTATGAGTTTGGTAGAGTGGCAACCAGAACATATCATTTTTTTACTTCTGGTGATTATTTGTTATGTTTGCGGTTCATTTTATAGTGGTTTTATTTTAGGTAGTAGTCATTTTCGACTAGGTCGTCGTTATGGCTTACCTTTGAGCCTTGTTGCCTTATTCATTTTCCTTTGCTGGCTATTGCTTCCTTATTTTCCACGCTATGGATTATTATGGGCTTGTACGGCCATGGGTTTACAAAATGCGATGGTAAGCCACTACAAAGGAACGATTATTCGCACTACTCATCTATCTGGTGTGCTGACTGATATTGGTTTAGCACTTGGATATAAAGCCAGAGGCTTAATTGTAGAAAATCGACGTATTGTTTTACATTTACTTATTCTTGCTGGCTTCCTGCTGGGTGGAATTCTTGCCGCTTCAGTACATCCATATTTGAAACTACAATCATTTTTATTGCCAGCAATTTTAAGCTTAGCCTTAAGTATTTCTTACTGGATAGTTTATCTCTATAGTACTTCAACTTCACAAAAGGACTAAGACATGGTTAAAAATGCCTTACAAGCACAGCTATTAAAAGCTGGTTTAGTTGATAATAAAAAAGCAAAAAAATTAACAAAGCAAGCTCATCACGAACAACGTCTTGGACTAAGTAATGAAGCTGAAATCAAAGCAAATATTGAAAAAGCTCAACAAGAAAAGTTAGCGAAAGATCAGGCTTTAAATTTAGAAAAACAGAAACAGCTTGAAGAAAAAGCACTTAAAGCATCAATCATTCAGATGATTAAGCAGCACAAGATTACTGATTTTGCTGGGGATGTGGCTTATCAATTTATTGATGAAAATAAAATCAAAAAAGTGTATCTATCTCAGCAAGTTTATAATGCACTTGTTGCAGGTAGCCTAGTTATTGCTAAAGATCAAGATCAATACGCCTATCTTCCAAAAGCTTTAGGTGAAAAAATTGATCAAAAAATGCAAGGCTTCATTTTGATTAATAATGCTGAGAAAAACGAACAAGCCACTGATGAGGAAGATCCATATGCAGCATATGTTATTCCAGATGACTTAATGTGGTAATACGATACTTAGGCCTTTATGACCCAAATCTAAAGGCCTTTTCTAATATGTGTAGCTGTAATAATTTAACAAATGTTCAAAATACTAATAAAAAATACTTAAAGAATAAATTCCTTCACCCTTTATCTATTAATCTCGATATAATGAATAATATTTTTAGTCCTCGCGACGTTCTTGAAGATTTCTTCGAGTCTCCATTTTTGCGTCATGTATTAATTTAAGACGTACAACATTATCAGTTCATGTGTATTTGCATATATTCACAAGATCGAAACCCTAAGTGATATTGATCTAACTGACTTTTTGCAAATTAAATTGCAAAGATTTAATTAAGTGGCTTTTGTCTCAAAGGTAGTAATTCATGCTGAAGTGGTTTGAAAAACTTGTAGATCCCTACCCAACTAAAGGTTTAGATGAACCTTTACCGACTCGTTTTTTTCCATTTGTTTGGCAAGCTACGGAAGGCCTACGCCCTTACTTATTCTTACTTATTCTTTTTACAGCAGGTGCTGCAAGCTTTGAAGCCTTACTTTTTTCAAAGATTGGACAACTCGTAGACTGGTTAAGTAAAAGTCATCCGGAAAGCTTTTTAAGTCAGCATGCTACTGATTTACTCATTTTGATTGCGGTCTTATTTACCAACATCTTTTTTGTAAATCTTCAATCTATTATCAAACATCAAATTTTATATAGTACCTTCCCAATGCGTTTGCGCTGGCGTTTCCATAATCTTTTATTGAAACAAAGCTTGGACTTTTTCCATAATGACTTTGCAGGACGACTTTCTGCCAAGGTTATGCAAACAGCATTAGCAATCCGTGAGTTCTGGATTATTTTGGGTGACATGTTGGCATACGTCAGCATTTACTTCATTACAGTCAGCATTGTACTTGGCGCAATTTCACCAATTTTACTTATTCCACTTTTAGTTTGGTTAAGTCTTTTTTTATTAAGCGCATGGTTCTTCATCCCCCGCTTAAGTAAAGTTTCTCAGCAACAAGCCGATGCTAGAGCGATCATGACGGGCCGCGTAACAGATGCATACACCAACATCCAAACAGTAAAACTATTTGCTCATGCTGGACGTGAAAGCCAATACGCAAAAGCATCTATGAAAGAGTTTATGACTACAGTCTATGCTCAAATGCGTTTAGGTACCCTCTTTGAAGTCAGCATTAATATGTTGTCTGCTGTTTTGTTTGTAGGTGTAATTGGTACCTCTGTTTGGCTATGGACTCAAGGTTTAGCAGCATTAGGTGTAATCGCAGCAACTACTGCAATGATTTTAAAACTTAATAGTATGGCTGAATTTATGATGTGGCATATGTCAGCCTTATTTGAAAATGTTGGAACCATTCAAGATGGTATGCAAACATTAGGTAAAAAAATCAATATTCAAGACAAACCAGATGCAAAACCACTTGCAGTGACCAAAGGTGAGATTGTATTTAAAGATGTAAGCTTTGCTTATAACAATAAAAATGTGATTGATCACTTCAACTTGCATATTAGAGCAGGCGAAAAAATAGGAATCGTGGGCCGTTCTGGCGCAGGAAAGTCTACGCTGATCCAGTTGCTTTTACATTTTTACCATCTTAAGCAAGGTGCCATTTTAATTGATGGTCAAAACATCGAAGATGTAACTCAAGATAGTTTAAGAGCTAATATTGCTTTAGTTACTCAAGATACGTCTTTATTGCATCGCTCAGTTGCAGAAAATATTAAATATGGTCGCCCTGATGCATCTGATGCAGACATGGAGAATGCTGTAAATAAAGCCAAAGCTGCTGAATTTATTCCGCAATTGGTTGATTTAAAAGGACGTAGTGGTTATAACGCTCAAGTAGGTGAACGTGGTGTTAAACTTTCTGGTGGTCAAAGACAGCGTATTGCCATTGCACGTGTATTCTTAAAAGATGCTCCTATTCTTATTTTAGATGAAGCAACTAGTGCATTAGACTCGGAAGTTGAAGCAGCAATCCAGTCAAGTTTAAATGACCTGATGGTTGATAAAACCGTTATTGCAATTGCACACCGTTTATCTACTATTGCACAAATGGATCGTTTAATCGTTCTTGATGAAGGTCGAATTGCTGAGCAAGGAACTCATGAAGAGTTAATTGCGCAAAATGGTATATACGCACAGTTATGGAAACGTCAAACAGGTGGTTTCCTAATTGAACAAAAAGTATTACAGGGTCAAGATTAATGCTTTATTTAGAAGATTTGAAAATTGGTGATCGTTTCATTAGCCGTGAATATGAAATTACCTTAGATGAAATCAAAAAATTCGCAAGCTCCTATGACCCTCAACCCTTCCATATAGATGAAGAACAAGCTAAGCACGATCCAATTTTTCAGGGAATTGCTGCTAGCGGTTGGCATACTTCTGCAATTACTATGCGGTTATGGACGGAATGTATGCCGATTCATGGCGGCCTGATTGGTTCAGAGTCCAGCTTACGGTGGCCACGCCCTACTCGACCAGGTGATAAAATTCATGTTGAAGCAGAAATTTCAGCGATCACACCATCCAAAACAAAATTAGATCGTGGTATTGTAAGTTACGTTACGCAAGCCTTAAATCAAAATGGCGACGTATTACTTATTTCAACAACAAAAATTGTTGTCTTTAAAAAGAATGTTTAAAACATGGTTGATATGATTGTCTAACAGTTTTTATAAACTCAGATTATATTTCATGACAAGATGTGTAAGAAATGCATGTGACAAATTGATGAGAGCAATGGAACGCATATGAAAATTACCTCAGCTCGTCAAGATCAAGGTATTCCGGGTGTCTATGGCTTATTGCTATTAGATGTTGTTTCACGTTGGGGATATAACGATGAAACATTATTTGCTCCATTTCATCTTACTAGTGAGCAACTGGCCGATCCTGATTATCGTATTTCTACACCTGTAGCAAACGAACTAGTTAAACACGCGCTTAATTTAACTGGTGAAACCACGTTGGGTTACCATCTTGGTACTCAAATGCGTATTTCGATTCATGGCTTTATTGGCTATGCGATTATGACAGCCAAAGACATTACTGAAGCAATTGCCCTTGCAGCACGCTTTATTCAACTACGACTACCTTTTTTACAACTCTATTTTTCAACGTTTGGGCCAAAAGCTACCCTACAATTACAGTGTGACATCGAACTTGAACCTCTAAGAACAGAAATCGTTTTAGGTTTGACCATTGGTATTATGAGTATGGCCAAAGCGATTACGGGTATCGAAGATTTAGCTGGTGATGTAGATTTGGACTTTCCTGAACCAGAAGGCTTTGAAAAGTATAGAAATAAACTAAGCAGCACAATTCGCTTCAACCAGCCACATCTGATTTCAAGTTTTGATAAAAAATACTTAGGAATTAAATTAGTTAATGCTGATCCTATCGCAAGTCAGGTTGCTATTAATCAGTGCGAAGCAGAACTTTCCGCTTTAGGTGAGCGCCGTCGTTTAGCAATGCGAGTTCGTGATATTTTAAGTAATTCTGAACAACATTATTTAAGCATTGAAAATGTAGCTGAATGTCTACACATGTCAGACCGCACACTAAAGCGCCAATTAGCAGCGGAAGGAACATCATTTTCAACTTTAGTTGATGAAGTACGCTATCGACACGCAACATCTCTGCTTTCACGTACAGATTATAGTCTTGAGCAAATTGCAGATGAACTTGGCTATTCGGACGTTGCAAATTTTAGCCGTGCTTTTAAACGCTGGAGTGGCCGTAGCCCAAGCAACTGGCGTAAAGACCCATACTTATAATGTTTAAAACTATTGGACACAAGCTTAAGGAGTTACCATGAATCATCCTTCGGAACTGAAGTATGCACGTACACATGAGTGGGTAAAGATTGAGGGTGATCTTGTTATTACAGGCATTACCGATCATGCACAAGATGAACTTGGCGATTTGGTTTACGTTGAAACTCCGGAAGTTGGGAGTAAAGTTACTGCTGGCGAACAAGCTGGTGTGGTTGAATCAGTAAAAACTGCTTCTGACATCCATGCTCCTGTCTCAGGCACTGTAGTAGAAGTAAATATTGACCTTGAAGATGATCCTGATTTTGTAAATGACGATCCATATGGAAAAGGCTGGATTTATAAAATCAAACCAGACAATATTGCAGATGTTGAAAAACTTTTAACAAATGCAGAATATGAAGCTGGCTTATAAAAGATAGCTATATCTTTTCATATTTAATAAAAACCAGTTTAGTCTTAAACTGGTTTTTTTATCCATTCAAAATCTATTCAAATTCAGTTTTACGAATCGGTGACTTCTATGACAAAGCTTGTTGTATTCTCTGGCGCTGGCATGAGTGCTGAAAGTGGAATTAGCACTTTTCGTGACAGTAATGGTCTATGGGAAAATTACGACATCCAACAAGTTGCCACACCTGAAGCATGGCAAAAGAACCCTGCTCTAGTTCAACGCTTTTATAATGAGCGACGTAAAAATATTTTAGAGGCTGAACCTAACGAAGCTCATCACTATATTGCCAAACTACAAGACTACTTCGACGTACAAGTGATTACTCAAAATATTGATGATTTACATGAACGGGCTGGAAGTTCTAACGTTTTACATTTGCATGGAAATATTCGTTTAGCGAAAAGCTCTGGCCCGAATGCACAATTTACAACACAGTTTTACGATATTAATGGTTGGAAGCTAGATTTAGAACAAGACTTTTGCCCAGATGGCTATCCGCTACGTCCACATGTAGTCTGGTTCGGTGAAGCTGTACCTGCTTATGAAGAAGCAATTCAATTAGTACAGAGTGCAGATATTTTTATTGTGATCGGCTCGACATTAAGCGTATATCCAGTTGCAGCTTTAGTTCATGAAATTTCAAATCAATGTAAAGCCTACTATATAGATTCAAATGCTGATCATCTGCGTGTTCCCCACCAATATGAATTATTAAAGATGTCAGCGACTCAAGGAATGCATAGACTTTTTGAAAATTTAATCGGCTAATTGCTATTTATAGACACTAAATAAGCCCAACGTGAATAAAAAAAATTATTAATTGAACAAAAAATTGTCGATTTTTTTAACTTTATTCTAAATTTCTATACATTTTTTTTGACTAATAGCCTATTTATAACTCTATATCGATTTAATTTTTTTCAGAATGGCGTTTTTTTGTTGAAAAAATTTTAAAAAATAAATATTAAAAAATTATAAGTTAATGATTAATATTATAATTTTATATTTATAAAATCAATTTATTTCAAGTTACACAATGATACAAAAGTACAATATAAAAATAACAGTGCAAAAAAAATCTTTTGTGGTTGAATCTCAACCTCTTGGATGCCGTACAAGAAAACAGCGACCTGGATTAGGTTACAATCACGGATTATGGATATAAGGACACACATCCATTATGAGTTATTTTGATCCCACCCTCATCATGTTTATGGTGTACATCGTAGCAATGGTTCTTATCGGCTTATTTGCCTACCGTGCTACAAGCGACTTCTCAGATTATATTCTCGGTGGTCGTAGTTTAGGCAGTTTCGTAACTGCATTATCCGCAGGCGCATCAGACATGAGTGGTTGGTTGCTCATGGGTTTACCAGGCGCGATTTATCTTTCTGGTTTATCTGAAGCGTGGATTGCAATTGGTCTTATTATCGGTGCTTGGCTTAACTGGCTACTGGTTGCTGGTCGATTACGCGTTCATACTGAAGTCCAAAATAATGCACTCACGTTGCCAGATTATTTTACAAGTCGTTTTGACGATCAGAAAAAAGTACTTCGTATTTTCTCTGCCGTTATCATCTTGGTTTTCTTCGCAATTTATTGTGCTTCAGGCATGGTAGCAGGCGCCCGTTTATTTGAAAATTTATTCGGAATGTCATACACCACTGCTATTTGGCTCAGCGCAATTGCAACCATCAGTTATGTTTGTATCGGTGGATTCTTAGCGATTAGCTGGACAGATACATTCCAAGCTGGCCTAATGATTTTTGCTTTGTTATTAACACCAATTGTAACTTATCTTGCAATTGGCGATACAACACAATTTGTGACACTCATTGAAACTGCTCGTCCACATGCATTTAATATTATTTCAGATTTAAGTGTAGTGGCAGTTTTATCTTCCATGGCATGGGGTTTGGGTTACTTTGGTCAACCACATATCCTTGTACGTTTCATGGCTGCTGACTCTGTAAAATCAATCCCTGCTGCTCGTCGTATTGGCATGACTTGGATGATCCTGTGTTTAGTTGGTGCTGTCGGTGCTGGTTTCTTCGGTATTGCCTACTTCCAGCAACACCCTGAATTAGCAGCAGTTGTAAGCAAAAACCCTGAAACTGTATTTATGGAATTGACTAAAATCTTATTCAATCCATGGATTGTAGGTATCATTCTGGCTGCGATTTTAGCTGCTGTGATGAGTACATTGAGCTGCCAGCTTTTGGTATGTTCAAGTGCGCTAACAGAAGATTTGTACAAAGGCTTCATTCGTAAAAATGCATCTCAAAAAGAGCTTGTATGGGTTGGCCGTGTCATGGTTCTTGCGATTGCTGTTCTTGCGATTGCTCTTGCTGGTAACCCAGACAGTAAAGTTCTTGGCCTTGTTGCTTATGCATGGGCTGGTTTCGGTGCTGCATTTGGTCCGCTTATCATCTTGTCATTGTTCTGGAAACGTATGAATTTACAAGGTGCACTAGCGGGTATGATCGTTGGTGCAGTTGTAGTGATTGGTTGGAAAAATCTTTTCGCAGACACTGGTGTTTACGAGATTATTCCAGGCTTTATCCTTGCATTTATCAGCATCATTGTAGTGAGTCTTTTAACTAAAGCGCCAAACACGACAGTAACCGGCCGCTTTGAAAAAGCAGATGAACTCTACAAAGAAAGCGTATAAGTTATTGAAATAAATCAAGGGGCTTCGGCCCCTTTATTTATTTTTAATTTTGATTTTAATTTTTGAAGTATCTTTTACAACTTGCATGACTGGATAACTACGAGTCTCTTTTACCCCCGGCAATTGCCACAGCACCTGTCCCGCAATCCGTCTAAATTCTTCCATACTGCCACTTCGTAATTTAATTAAAAAATCAAAGCCACCGCTCACCATATGACATTCAACAATTTCTGGATAGTGAACCACAGCATCAATAAACTCATCTAAAACATTGGGTGTTGTTTTATCTAATAGCACCTCTACGAACACCAAAAAATTTGCATTTAACTTGATTGGATTCAATTTCGCTTCATATCCCAAAATGAAATCATCCTTTGTCAACTTCTGCACTCGAGCCATAACAGCAGTTGGCGACAAGTTAACAAGTTCGGCTAATTTACTATTAGAAATTCGCCCATCTGTTTGAAGAATATCCAAAATTTTTAAATCAGTACGGTCAAGGCTTAATATTGGGCCATTCATCTGAATTTTCCTCTAAAAAATGGGCTAAATATAGTGAGTTATTCGGTGTTTCTTCTGTAATGATAAATTATCTAAACCTCTCTACTCAAGATGAGTTTACGAGAGCTGGTTGACGGAAACTGATATGAACACAATGGATACTTTTCATCAAATGGATAAATCTCACCAAGGCTATATCACCGAATTTAACGATAAAAGTGAGTTTGAACAACGCATCAATACAGCTTGGCGACGTGCTGAACCAGAAGCTGTAGAAGAGCTATTACAAGCTGCCGCGGTATCTGATGATTTAGATCATAAAATTTATGACCTTGCTTTTAATCTTGCCAATAATTTACGTGAACGTAAGACCTCTTCGGGCAAAGCAGGTATTGTTCAAGGGTTATTACAAGAATTCTCTCTTTCTTCACAAGAAGGCGTGGCGCTTATGTGTCTTGCCGAAGCTTTGCTTCGTATTCCAGACTCAGCAACACGTGATTTGCTTATTCGAGATAAAATCAATCAAGGTAACTGGAAAGAACATGTTGGCCAAAGCAGCTTAATGTTTGTAAATGCTGCAGCATGGGGCCTCATGTTAACTGGTAAGCTCATGGAAACTCCTAAGCAAACCAGTCTTTCAAGTGTACTTACTGGCCTTTTAGCACGCAGTGGACGTGGCATCATTCGTAAAGCTGTTGACGTTGCAATGCGTATGATGGGTGAACAGTTTGTAACTGGTGAAACCATTGAAGAAGCTGTAGATCATGCGAAAGTACTCGAAGACAAAGGTTTCCGCTATTCTTACGATATGTTAGGTGAAGCAGCCTTAACCGAACATGATGCTGAACGCTACTTTAACGATTACACACAAGCCATTCATGCAATTGGTAAAGCATCTAATGGTAAAGGCGTTTATGATGGTCCGGGTATTTCAATTAAGCTTTCTGCTTTACACCCTCGCTATCAACGCGCGCAAATTGAACGTGTTCATCAAGAACTTTACGGCAAAGTATTTGAACTCGCTCGTTTGGCTAAAAAGTACAATATTGGCTTAAATATCGATGCCGAAGAATCAGAACGTTTAGAAATTTCTCTTGAGTTACTAGAACGTCTTTGCTTCGAGCCAGAACTTGCAAACTGGAAAGGTATTGGCTTCGTTATTCAAGCTTACCAAAAACGCTGTTTCTTCGTGGTTGATTATATTATTGACCTTGCTAAACGCAGCCAAAAGCGTCTCATGATTCGCCTTGTGAAAGGTGCATATTGGGATAGCGAAATTAAGAAAGCGCAAATCGAAGGTATGGATGACTACCCTGTCTTTACCCGTAAAGTACATACGGATTTATCTTATATCGCGTGTGCTAAAAAACTACTTGCAGCACCTGAGTTCATCTATCCGCAATTTGCAACTCATAATGCTCAAACATTGGCAACGATCTATCATTTAGCGGATCCAAGCAAATATTATGCTGGTCAATATGAATTCCAATGCTTACATGGCATGGGCGAACCGCTTTATGAACAAGTTGTTGGTCCACGTGAGCAAAATAAATTAGGCGTACCATGCCGTATTTATGCTCCTGTTGGTAACCATGAAACTTTGTTAGCTTATTTAGTTCGTCGTTTACTCGAAAATGGCGCGAATACTTCATTCGTTAACCGTATTGCCGATAAAACACTTAAAGTTGAAGATCTTATCCAGTCTCCAATTTATGATATTCGTCATGCAGCTAAGCTTGAAGGTTCAGTTGGTTTAAAACACCCATCTATTCCTCTACCTTTAGATATGTACGGAACACTTCGTAAAAACTCTAAAGGTTATGACTTAGCAAATGACACCCCACTTGCAGCTTTAGATAGCACAGCTCAAGAATTACGTAATCGTATTTGGCAAAGTCATCCATTATTGGCAAATAACGAGTCGTTAGAGCAAGGTCATTCTGTTGCAATTACAAACCCAGCACAAAATGATGAAATTGTTGGTTATGTGCAAGAAGCTGATCTTAAGCATGTTGAAATTGCGCTTAATGCAGCTGAACAAGCTCAATCAGAATGGTCAAATACGCCTAAAGAACAGCGTGCTCAATACTTAAAATGTGCAGCTGACCTAATGGAAAGTCGCATTCAAGAATTGATGGTTTTACTTTGCCGTGAAAGCGGGAAAACTTATGCCAATGCCATTGCAGAAGTTCGTGAAGCTGTAGATTTCCTACGTTACTACGCAACTCAAGTTGAGAATCTTCCTGCAAATACAGCTATTCAGCCTTTAGGTACTGTACTTTGTATTAGCCCGTGGAACTTCCCTCTTGCAATTTTCTCTGGTCAAATTGCTGCAGCATTAGTCAGTGGTAACTGCGTTATTGCTAAACCTGCTGAACAAACCCCATTAATCGCTGCTCAAGCCGTTCAGATTTTATGGGAAGCTGGTATTCCACATGGTGCTGTACAGCTACTTCCTGGCCGCGGTGAAACAGTAGGTGCTCAGCTTAGCCAAGATAGCCGTATCGATGGCATCATGTTTACTGGTTCAACTGAAGTTGCAAAAATTTTACAGAAAACCGTTGCGAAACGTTTATCTGAAAATGGTCAATCGATTCCTCTCATTGCAGAGACTGGCGGTCAAAATGCAATGATTGTGGATTCATCAGCATTAACTGAACAAGTCGTACTCGATGTTGTAAGTTCCGCTTTTGATAGCGCGGGTCAACGTTGCTCTGCTTTACGTATTTTATGTGTGCAAGAAGACAGCGCTGCAACCGTAATTAAAATGCTTAAAGGTGCAATGCAACAGTTAATTGTAGGTAACCCTGCAATTTTAAAAACTGACATTGGTCCTGTGATTGATGAAGAAGCAAAACGAACGATTGATCAACACATACAGAAAATGAAGTCGAAAGGCTATCCAGTACATCAGTTGATGTTCGGGGCAACAAGTCAGAATGAACTAGATAAAGGAACCTTTGTTGTACCAACAGCAATTGAACTCCCTAACCTTGATGACTTGCAACGCGAAGTTTTTGGTCCAGTTCTACACATCATTACCTATAAGTATGGCGAGCTTGAGCAGTTGATCTCACGTATTAATGCCAAAGGTTATGGTTTAACAATGGGTCTACATACCCGTATTGATGAAACCATTCAAACGGTCATTCAACATGCTGAAGTTGGTAACCTTTATATCAACCGTAATATTGTTGGTGCTGTCGTTGGTGTACAACCATTCGGTGGTGAAGGTTTATCTGGTACAGGCCCGAAAGCTGGTGGTCCGCTTTACATGTATCGCTTGATGCAGCAGTGTTCAAACAAAGTATTGGCAACACCATTTGCTATGAAGACTGAGCAAACTGCTTTTGAAGGCTTTAACCGTGAGGTTTATCAGAGCTTACAAAATTGGGCAAAACAACATTTACCACAAGCAAATCGCGAAATTGAACCATTTGGTGTTGGTAAATTTTATGAGTTACAAGGCCCTACTGGGGAAAGTAACCAATATATTATTTTGCCACGTCATCGTGTTCTTTCTATCGCTGATACAGAACAAAATCAGTTGCATCAGTTACTCGCAATTTTTGCAGTGGGTAGCCAAGCGGCCGTAATGCCAAATAGTCCGTTATTGGCAAAATACAAACAAACATTGCCAAAAGATGTGCTTGCTGCAATTACTACAGTTAAAAATATCGCATCAGATGATTTTGATGCAGTTTTACATCATGGTAATCGCGAAGAGATCTTCTCATTACAGCAAGAGATTGCTACTCGCTCTGGTGCAATTGTCGGTATTACCCATGTTGAACCAAATGAGGCTATTCCACTTGAGCGTTTAGTGATTGAACGTGCAATTAGTGTGAATACAGCTGCAGCTGGTGGTAACGCAAGCTTAATGACAATGACTGATTAATACCTAAGTTTCAAAAAAAGCCCAAATCTCAGTATTTGGGCTTTTTTATTTAATCGAGTAATCTATTCTTAAATATATAAACTTTATCAATTCGAGATTCGAATAATGGTCTTTTTAGAACCAGAAAAATATCAACAAAGATGCGCTCAACTTTTTAATTCATATCACAAAGCTATTTGCGCCCTTCTACCATTTGCCAAAATTGAGCATATTGGTTCTTCCGCTATACCGAATGCAATTTCAAAAGGTGATTTAGATATTTATATTGAAGTTATACCTGAGCAATTTGAATTCGCAATAGAACAATTAAAAACACTTAACTTTATCGAAAAACAAAACACATTAAGAACACATGAGCTTTGTATGCTCGAATCACTCAACAATGATGATGTAGCTTTTCAAATTGTAGTCACGGATTCAGTATTTACATTTTTCTTAACATTTAAAAATAAGCTTATAAGCTCACCCACATTGGTCAATGAATATAATCAATTAAAATTACAGTGTAGCCATTTAGACCCCGATCAATATAGAACAATAAAATCAGACTTTATTAATCGCGTTTTAAATCATCTCTAGTTTAGGTACCTCCTTTTCTCTTATGAATATCTGGTTAAAATTGGCTCCTGTAAGTTCAATTTTTTTGATACCATTCAATATTTGATTCTGTCTAAATTTTCTTTGTCTATGACCTCTTCTTATCGTCAACAACTTCAAGCTAAAATTGAACGCATTACTACTCAATTTTCTGAATTTACACCACCTACATTAGAAGTGTTTGAATCACCTGAACAACATTTCCGTATGCGTGCTGAATTTCGTATCTGGCATACAGAAAATGATATGTTCTATGCCATGTTTGAGCGTAACGATGACGACAAGCAAAAAACCGTTGTACGCATTGATGAGTTTCCAATTGCAGATCAAAGCATCAATGATTTAATGCCAAAACTCTTGGAAGAACTTAAGGCTGAGCCTAAGCTCTCTAACCGTTTATTTGAAGCTGACTTCCTCGCAACACTTAGCGGAGAAATGTTGGTTACCCTAATTTATCATCGTAAACTGGATCAAGAATGGGAACAAGCCGCTAAAGCGCTTGCCTATAAATTAGATATTAAGATTATGGGCCGTAGTCGTGGCCAGAAAATTGTTATTGGCGATGATTTCGTCGTTGAAGAATTCGAACTTTTAAATCGTTCATTTAAATATAAACAAATCGAAAGTAGCTTTACCCAACCTAATGCACAAGTTTGCAAAAAAATGCTGCAATGGGCATGCGATGCAGCTGAAGGATCAAAGAAACACTTATTAGAACTCTATTGTGGTAATGGTAATTTTACGCTTCCACTCTCTTTAAAGTTCGAACGAGTACTCGCGACTGAACTTGCAAAATCATCTGTTTATGCTGCTCAATGGAACATTGAACAAAACCAAATCGATAATATTCAAGTAGCACGTCTCTCGGCTGAAGAATTTACTCAAGCTTATCAAGGTGAGCGCGAATTCCGCCGTCTACAAGAAGCGAATATTGATATTCAAAGCTATGACTTTGACACCGTATTTGTAGATCCACCGCGTGCAGGAATTGATGATGAGACTTTAAAACTTCTACAAGGTTTTGAACATATTATCTACATTTCATGTAACCCTGACACGCTATATGAAAATTTAAAAACGCTCAGTCAAACTCATCGATTGACTAAATTCGCCTTATTTGATCAGTTCCCTTATACACATCATGTAGAATCTGGTGTTTTACTTGAGAAGATTTAAACAAAATCTTTCATTGTAAAGTTTTAAATAAGGAGGCTACATACCTCCTTATTTTTTAACGTTTTATTAGTTAAGTATTTAAATTTTCAAAAAATATCAAGTCATCTATTCGTCATAATTTCGTTTAACTCAAGCATTCCCATCGAAAATTCTCGAGTTCAAGTGGTGGATTTATCACTTATAGAGTCTTGTATTTTATTTTAAATTGGCTATATTTCGAGCTATGTTAGGTTGTATATGAAGGCTCTATGAGTTTTTGGCAAAAGCTGTTCTTGGCAGATCAACAGCATAACGAGCATAAAAACCAAACTGCTTGTGTTGAAAATGACTGCTCATGTAAAACTAATGAACAACTTCTAAGTGCACTTGCACAAGCAACAGATGAAGATGTCATTAAGGGAATTAAAAAAGTTCTTATTTCCCGTGGTTATAGCCGAAAAGAGTTAAATGAACTCACTCAAAAACCGTCTATTCATTAATTAAAAAGCCAGTCTTGTACTGGCTTTTTTATATTTCACTTTACTGCACAATTGGACTCATCTACCCAACCGACCATTGGTCCCATTTGAAATTGCTGATCGTTCCGATTGTTCTTTTGCATATATAAACTAGAAATAGAACCATCGAGATATAAAGCCTGCTCTACTTTAAGATTTCTTTGAAAAAACTTGGCAAAATTGTAAAAACTCACACGATTCTTAGATATTACAAAGTAGAGTTTATTATCTCGAATACCAACTCCATTACGAATTTTCTTTGATTGAGAGTCTGGTAAAAAAAGGGAATTTATCTTTCCATCAATAACTAACATTGGCCCAGATTGGGTTGCATAATCAACTTTCAAATTTTGTAGGCTATATTGTGGCGTAGTTAAAACAAAGGCCTGTTTTTTATTCCAAGCTACTACCCCATTCGGCTGTAAAAAGAAATTTCCCAATCCTTTATGCTCATTTAAGGGCTGAACTACCTTAGCTCGTTCAATATACAACCCTACTGGAGAAAATCCTAAATGAAACATCCCCGCATTCATTGCAAAGCTAAGCTGCTCACACTGCTTTAATTGTTCCTCAATATTGTTAAAGCTTTTATAGTATTGCTGATTATTAGGATTCTTTAAAAACAAGCGTAATGCTTTAAATTCGCTGATCGAGATCACATCGTATTGGTCACCTTCCACCGTTTTAATCTGCTGATGCGCTATAGCATATGCGGCCTGAAACAAAAGCCCATACAAAGCGAAGCACCCAACTACCCATTTCATTGAATAACACCTGACATGACATTTTTCCTTCATATTAAGTTCTTAAATTATATACAAGAAATATAAATAGATTGGATATGCATCAAATTCCTTCATTCGACGTAATCAATACACTGCAAATTGCTGATATTGGTTATAATGTTTAGCAGCTTTTCAATAAAAGCCATTTACACTTTATTGGATCAGCGTAAGCATGCAACAACTGAATAAACGCTACCCTTTAGGGGCTCACCTCATCGTAAAGCATCTCGGCTATAGCCATCATGGTATATATGCAGGGAGAGGTCGAGTTATCCATTATTCCGGCTTAGCTCATTTCATCAAAAAACGCCCGATTGAAATCACTTCAATAGATGCTTTCTCGCATGGCAAAAAAATACACGTCCGTTCTTATGACAAACCTCGTTATAAAGGAAAGATTGTTGTTCGCCGAATGCGTTCACGTATGCATGAAAATCACTATCATTTGATTATTAATAACTGTGAACATCTATGCAGTTGGGCAATTACGGGTATTGAAAGTAGCACTCAAGTTGAACGTATGATGCATCGTTTAACGACTATTGGCTATGTAAGCTCAATCATGAGTTATATGAATGGTATGATGTTGACCGTTGCAACTACATGTTTTGCTCTGGTTCTGTATATTAAAAAGAAACTACGTGATCAAGCAAAAAGAAAAGTTCCTACTTACCAGTTCTTAAGAGAAAAATCTCAGAAAAGAAATATCGATCCTTCAGCGCCTTTAGTATTTATAGATCCAGATAAAAAAGAGCCAATCTAAATAAAAAAGCCCTCATATTTGAGGGCTTTTTAGAAAACTTATAGCTTATTTTTTAGCTGCATTAGCAGCAGTTGCTTCAGTGGTAATGTTTACAGTGATCTTATCGCCAACATTAGGCACATAACTTCCTAAACCAAAGTCAGAACGCTTGAATGAAGTTGTCGCATTAAAACCAATTGCTGGAACTTTAGCCATTGGATGCTCGCCTTGCTTGTTTAAAACAGCGTCAAGTACAACTGGCTTAGTTACGCCTTTAACAGTTAAGTCACCAGTAATTTTAAAGTGCTTTTTGTCTTTGGTTTCAACTTTAGTACTTTTAAACGTAATATTTGGATATTTAGCAGCATTAAACCAAGCTTCTTCTTGGAACTCTTTATCTAAAGCAGGTACGTTTGTATTTACACTGCTTAAAGGAATAGTCACATTTACAGATGAGTTTGCTGGTTTAGCATTATCAACTTTAATTACACCTTGGATATCCGAGAAGTTAGCGCTTGGAGTAGAGAAACCAAAGTGATTCCATGAGAAAACAGTAGCTGTATGTGTTGGGTCAATTTTGTAGTCTACTGGTGCAGCTAAAGTAACTGAACTAGCCAATGCTACTGCCAAACCGAAGCTTAATGTTTTAAGATGCATTTTTCGTATCCTTTATTGATATAGTCGTTAGTGTATACATCAAGTAATTTAATTCACCATTCTTTATAAAACGATATGTTTCATCCATGCAACAATAAAAGCGTTACAGTTGTTATTCAAAAACAATATTATAAAGTTTAGATATTCTTCTATTCGAAGCTTCAGATTTATTAATTTTTATTACGATTTTATTGATGAATAACAAGGTAAAACATGGTTAATACAGCCCAAGCACAAAGTACTTCTACCCCATATCGAGTAACTCTTACCGATCCTTCAGGTCATCAATGGTTTGCAGATGAACCAACTGATAAAGGTGGACAAGATACAGCTCCGAACCCGGTTCAGCTTTTATTATCCGCTTTAGGAGCTTGTACCACCATTACTTTAGAAATGTATGCGAATCTTAAAGGTATTAAGCTTGAGCATGTTCAAGTGGATTTAGCATTAAACCCTAATGGCGAACCTGAAAAAGGCCAAAATAATATTGAACGAAAAATTACACTCAAAGGTGAATTTACTGAAGACCAGCATAAGCGATTACTAAAAGTTGCAGAGAATTGCCCTATTCATAAGTTATTAACTTCTCAAATTAATATCCAAACAGAACTCACTATTTAACTTCTCAAATAAAAAAGCGCTCTATCTAGAGCGCTTTTTTACACTACTTTAATATTTAAGCAGTTAATTCTTTTACAGCTGCAACAACAGCTTCAGTCGTAATACCAAAGAATTGGAACAAATCTTTTGCTGGTGCAGACTCACCATAAGTTGTCATACCAATTACTTTGCCATCAAGACCAACAAACTTCCACCAGTAGTCAACATGAGCTGCTTCAACAGCAACACGCGCACGGATATGAGCTGGTAATACTGCTTCACGGTATGCCGCATCTTGCTTCATAAACTCTTCTGCACATGGCATAGAAACTACACGCACACCTTCAAGTTGTGCATAAGCTTCCATTGCTAAAGAAATTTCAGAACCTGTTGCAATAATAATCGCTTTTAATTCGCCTTTTTCTTGAGCAAGTACATAACCACCTTTTGCAGCGTTTTGAATTTGCTCTTCAGAACGTGTTTGGAATGGTAAGTTTTGACGAGAGAAAATAAGTGCTGTAGGACCATCTTTGCGTTCTAGAGCAGATTTCCAAGCAATTGCAGTTTCTACAGTATCCGCAGGGCGCCATGTATTTAAGTTAGGTGTACCACGTAATGAAGCAATTTGTTCAATCGGTTGGTGAGTTGGACCATCTTCACCCAGACCAATTGAGTCATGTGTATAAACATGAATTACACGTTGTTTCATTAATGCAGACATACGTACTGCATTACGTGCATATTCCATAAACATTAAGAATGTTGCAACGTAAGGAACGAAACCACCATGCAATGCAACGCCATTAGCGATCGCAGTCATACCAAATTCACGTACGCCATAGTAGACATAGTTACCAGCTGGGTTTTCTTGAACACCTTGGCAACCTTTCCAAAGTGTTAAGTTAGAACCTGCTAAATCAGCAGAACCACCTAACAATTCAGGTAATAAAGGACCAAATGCTTGTAATGTATTTTGGCTTGCTTTACGAGTTGCAATTGTCTCGCCTTTCGCATTTGTTTCACGAATGAAAGCATCTGCTTGCGCTGCAAATTCTGCTGGTAAGTCACCACTGATACGACGAAGTAACTCAGCCGCTTCAGTTGGATATTTTGCTTGATATTGTGCAAATACCGCATTCCAAGCTGCTTCAGATTCACTACCTTTTGCTTTTGCATCCCATGCAGCATATACGTCAGCAGGTATAACAAATGCTTCTTCGTTCCAACCTAATGCTTCACGAGTTAAAGTAATCTCATCTTTACCTAATGGCGCACCATGACAGTCTTCTTTACCCTGCTTATTTGGTGAACCTAAACCAATAATCGTTTTACACATAATGATTGTTGGTTTTTGAGTTTCAGCTTTTGCTTCAATTGTCGCTTGACGAATCGCATCGGCATCATGACCATCTACACGAAGAACTTGCCAACCATAGGCTTTGAAACGCTCTTCTGTATCGTCGCTGAACCAGCCTTCTACTTCACCATCAATTGAAATGCCATTATCATCATAATAAGCAATCAATTTACCAAGTTGTAATGTGCCAGCTAAAGAACATACTTCGTGAGAAATACCTTCCATTAAGCAGCCATCACCTAAGAAACAGTAAGTGAAATGGTCAACAACTTTTAAATCATCTTTATTAAATTGAGCAGCCAATGTTTTTTCTGCTAAAGCAAAACCAACAGCATTAGCAATACCTTGACCTAAAGGACCAGTTGTCGTCTCTACACCCGGTGCATAGCCATATTCAGGATGACCAGGAGTTCTAGAATGCAATTGACGGAACTGTTTTAAATCTTCAATTGAAAGATCATAACCTGTTAAATGAAGCAAAGCGTATTGCAACATTGAGCCATGGCCATTTGATAAAACGAAACGGTCACGGTTTACCCATTGTGGATTTGTTGGGTTGTGATTTAAAAACTCACGCCAGACGACGTCAGCAATATCTGCCATCCCCATTGGAGCACCTGGATGCCCTGAGTTTGCTTGTTGCACAGCATCCATTGCCAATACACGAATTGCATTTGCAATACGACGTTCGTTTAAAGGGGTCGTCATAGATCAGAATCCAATTTTAATAGATTGATGAAAAGAAGAAGATGAATAACCATTCAATGCCGCTATATTGTCTTAAAAAAAAGGCTTAGGGTAAACCCCAACACGGTATATTTCTTTATTTTTAACCGTTTCTTGGTTACACAAAAAACATTTGAATCTTTAAGTTATACAAAACAGTGTTCATTTTTCTGCACAACGACTAAATATAAAAGCATTTATCTGGTTAGCTTTTGATATATAGATAAAATAGTTAGCCAATCTTGTATGTGTTGATCATGTTTCTTTACTTTAAAATTCAAATTCTAATATTTAAGATTTTTATTAAGTTATATGTTTAAAAAACACACTAGCAACAAGTTGTTAAAATATAAATACTTTAAATTAAAGCTTTCTATATCAATTTTGCTAATACACTTATCAATTAAAACACACTATAAATGAAATAAATTCATGCTTTTTAGTCAGTATGAACTGGTCCTCAAGCTCAAGTCGATGTAACATATTATGTCTTTTGAAATAACCAAGATAGGACTTTCATGCGCGAGTACGCTGTTTTTACCTCGGAATCTGTAAGCGAAGGTCATCCCGATAAAATGGCCGACCAAATTAGCGACGCTATTTTGGATGCAATCTTAAAAGAAGACCCATACGCACGTGTTGCTTGTGAAACACTGGTAAAAACAGGCGCTGTTGTACTTGCTGGTGAAGTAACAACGACTGCTAATATTGATGTTGAAGCTGTTGTTCGTAATACTGTTAACGGTATTGGTTATCACCACTCTGATCTTGGCTTTGATGGATCAACGTGTGCTGTAATCAATATGATTGGTAAACAATCACCTGAAATTGCTCAAGGCGTAGACCGTCAAAAACCAGAAGATCAAGGTGCTGGTGACCAAGGCCTAATGTTCGGTTATGCAAGCCGTGAAACAGACGTGCTTATGCCTGCGCCGATTTCTTATGCTCACCGCTTAATGGAGCGTCAAGCTGAACTTCGCCGTTCTGGTGCCCTGCCATGGTTACGCCCAGATGCAAAAAGCCAAGTTACTTTTGCCTATGAAAATGGCAAGCCTGTACGTCTAGATGCTGTTGTTTTATCTACTCAGCACGATCCTGAAATTTCTCAAAGCCAGCTTAAAGAAGCAGTTATTGAAGAAATTATCAAACCGATCATCCCTGCTGAAATGTTCCATGCAGCTACTAAGTTCCATATTAACCCAACAGGTATGTTCGTTATTGGCGGCCCTGTAGGTGACTGTGGTTTAACAGGTCGTAAAATTATTGTTGATACATACGGCGGTATGGCTCGTCACGGCGGTGGTGCTTTCTCTGGTAAAGATCCATCTAAAGTTGACCGTTCTGCTGCTTATGCTGGTCGTTATGTTGCAAAAAATATTGTAGCTGCTGGTCTTGCTGACAAATGTGAAATTCAAGTGAGTTACGCAATTGGTGTAGCAGAACCTACTTCGATTTCAATTAATACCTTTGGTACAGCAAAAGTTTCTGATGAGTTGATTATTCAACTTGTACGTGATCATTTCGATTTAAGACCGTTTGGTATTACTCGTATGTTGGATCTTCTTCAACCAATGTACAAACAAACTGCGGCTTATGGTCACTTTGGTCGCGAAGGTTCTGACTCTGCATTTACTTGGGAAAAAACTGATAAAGTTGATGCCCTTAAAGATGCTGCTGGCCTCTAAAATAAAATCATAAAAAAGCCCGCCATTGAGCGGGCTTTTTTATTTATAGTTCAAATTTTATGGTACGTAGGGTTTAGTCTTCTAGCAATCATCCTTGACGCCATATCATTTGTAGCTGTAATCAAAATCTATTGTCTTGTCGTTTTATCATCCTGATTTAATACATCCAGTAAAGTTGACTGCGTTGGAGTATCTTGATGGTTCTGGATATAAATATGGACAACTTTAAATACAACGACAACAGCTAGACAAGCCATCACACAAAACATCCATAAGCCATACGGGCTTCGAATATGTTGTGAACCACAATATGGACATGATTTATCAGTCGATGCCACAACTTTGTCGCAACACGCACAATGGTATTGATATAGCATAGGTAACCCTCCTTCCCTCATTTCAACCGTTGTTGTTTTAATAGGTTTGCTGCATTTTTAATTTATACATCCTTTATATTTATCCTATGTGAAATGAATAGATAATTCAATCTGGATGAACAATTGAGTCAATTAAAAAAATATTAATTAAAACATATATATAAGTTAAATATTATTTTTATAGGACTATTTTTCTTATTTTGATATTTTGCCAAATTTGTTAAAATAAGCGAATAATCTCACATTTTAGGCAAATGCATGTCACATACAAAGCTCATTAATAAAGGTGGCTTTCGCGAACGAGCCAACCGAAGCCGAGGTTATCAACAATCTGAAAATAAGCAAACAGCCTTAGCTTCAAACAAATACCAACCTCAAACAAAACCACAAGAAAGCCCAACTGAATTGGCTCAAACAGATTCTGCTGTGACTGAATCTCTAACTAAATAATTTGTATCTTCTTAAAATAAAAAAGGCCTAAACTTTGGAGGTTTAGGCCTGTAGATAAGGTATTTATTAATCCTTATTTTTATGTTCAATTTTCTTATGATCTGGAGTGACTTCTCGCGCTTCTCCGTCAATAATGCTTGAATCACGGTATTGACCTTGACTACCACCACCTTGTTGATTCTGCATATCTTGCATTTGGCGCATTAGATCAGCAAATGGATTTTGCCCACCCATATTACCGCCCATACCACCCATCATTTTATCCATCATAGCTTGTTGGCGTTTTGCAAGAGTTCTCATAGCTATATTACGGAAAGCAGTTTGAACACCAGGGATCAAAATTAAAACCGCTAACACATCAGAAACAAGGCCTGGCAACATTAATAAGAAACCTGCAAAAGCATAAGCAAGTTTTTTAGTTACTGTTGGGTCATTACCGAGTTGGCCAGTCATCTGCATTTGCTGTAATTGAGGCATAATACCAGCAGTACTTCTGCGAATAAGCCCCAAACCAATAAAGAAAGCAAGAATGAACCAAAAGAACACATACCATCCACTGATGAACTGTGCTACGCCAATCCATACGGCAATTTCAACAATCGCGCCCAGAACTACAATAAGAAGTAAATTCATGTAAAACTTTATCTATCTCAAAAAGAAAATTCATTGCAGTTTTATTTGACCCAACCCTACCTAAGTTATAAATAAGGTTTAAGCGTTCCTCTTAGCTTTGATAGTTCTGTCTAATTCCTAAAAATTAACAACGCTATCGGATCAACAAGAGTCTGCAATACTGGAGTACATTTGATTTTAACTCGATAAAAACAAACATGCTTTATTATTAATGAGTGCTGTATCAAGTTTATCAAGTGCGACTTCAATTAGATTTTAATTTTTTTACTCTAGTTAAACGGAAAGTCCTTCAAAAAAGCAGCTTTTTAGTCTAGTTAAAAACTTAGGTTCTTAGAAAAATTCGATATATTTCTTTTTATATAGTCGTTTTATAAAATTTTAAAAAGTAGTGCATAGATATAGAATTTCCTAAATAACTTACATTTTCTCTATCTAAAAGTACCTCTATTCAAGTTAAATTAAAGAATAACTCTTTTAACCCCACATAAACTCATGACTAAAAAAGCTCTTTTCTTTGCCATTGGTACGATGTTTTTGTCTGCATGTTCTTTTAATACGGTAGAACAACATCAAATACAGTCAATTTCTACCAATAAAAACTCAGAGAAAATTAAATCGTTGTTTGATCAAGCACAAACTACAGGTGTTTTAGTTATAAAACGTGGGCAAACAGAGGAAGTCTATGGCAATGATCTTAAAAGAGCATCAACCGAATATGTTCCCGCCTCTACCTTTAAAATGTTAAATGCTTTGATTGGACTTGAGCATCATAAAGCAACACCAACTGAAGTGTTTAAATGGGATGGGCAAAAGCGTTTATTTCCCGATTGGGAAAAAGATATGACATTAGGCGATGCGATGAAAGCTTCTGCTATTCCAGTTTATCAGGAACTAGCTCGACGAATTGGCCTTGATCTTATGTCTAAAGAGGTAAAACGCATTGGTTTCGGTAATGCTGATATTGGTTCAAAAGTAGATGATTTTTGGCTTGTTGGTCCACTTAAAATTACACCTCAACAAGAAGCCCAGTTTGCTTATGAACTAGCCCATAAAACTCTTCCTTTTAGCAAAAATATGCAAGAACAAGTTCAATCTATGCTGTTCATAGAAGAAAAAAATGGACGGAAAATTTATGCCAAAAGTGGTTGGGGATGGGATGTGGAGCCTCAAGTGGGCTGGTTAACAGGCTGGGTCGTTCAACCACAAGGAGAAATTATAGCTTTCTCACTTAATTTAGAAATGAAAAAAGGCATACCTAGCTCTATTCGAAAAGAAATTGCTTATAAGGGATTGGAACAACTCGGTATTTTATAGTTTAGACTCTTTAGCCGGGTTCATATTTCACATTATAAACCAGGCTATTGCTTAAACTTGAAATTTGAAAGCTTTATTGTTTATCCATCAACTGGGGTATGTGGTGTATTTAAATTTAACTGATAGAAAGCAGCATCTAACCATTGCCCAAACTTAAAACCGACTTGCTTAAAAGTACCTGCATGAATAAAGCCCATTTTTTCATGCAAACCAATACTTGCTTGGTTGGTTGCATCAATACAGCCTATCAATACATGTAAGTCTGCCTCTTGAGCACGCTTAATCAATTCTTGCATTAAAATTTTGCTTAATCCGCCGCCACGATGTTCATGGTGGATATAAATACTATGTTCGACCGTATATTTGTAGGCAGGAAAAGCTCTAAAAGTTCCCCAACTTGCAAAACCTAATAACTTGTTTGTCTCATCTACAATACCAATGACAGGAAAACCATTTTCCCTTTTAACCCCGAACCAATTTTTCATTGAGTCTTCAGAGCGCGGCAAATAGTCATACAAAGCGGTAGAATTGATAATTGCTTCATTCAAAATATCTAATATAGCCTTTGCATGTGTAGCTTCATGACAATCGATTAAACGTAAATTTGGATTAAGATTTTTAATCATGAAGATTCCTTAAGAATAGAGACGAGCTCATTACATACAACTAAAATATATCGAGCAGCTTTAGAAGAAGGATTGCTATATATGATCGGTTGATCTAATTGCATCGCCAAACAATCACCCTCTTGTAAAGCATAAAATTTTTCACCCAGTTGAATATCAATTTGCCCCTCTATCACCCAAATTTGCTGTAATACAACTTTGGAATTCGCACTTGTTTCATAAGTAACTCGTGACTGAGCTGGAAATTCAATTTCAACGATTTGAAATGGAGATTTCCAATTTGGAGGCGAAACTTGACGGCGAATATATCCCGTTTCTGGATCTTTCCATTCTGCTTGTTGAGTACGCCGTACCATAGGTTGAGGCGATTGAGTATTCGGGGGGGAATCAAATAGCTGAGTCAAAGGCACCCCTAAACCATTTGCTAGCTTTTCAAGAACAACAGCTGTAGGGCTCGCTTCTCCTCTTTCAATGAGTGAAATTGCAGAACGGCTTACCTGACATCGACTAGCAAGAATATCTAGGGTATATCCACGCGCTAGACGTATTTCACGCACTTGCTGCGCAATGCGGATATTAATATCTTCCATCTACTGATAAACTTTAATTCCAAAATTATAGATAAGTATTCCACTAAAATAGAATTACATCAAATGATTTTAAAGATATAAATTGGTTCGATAAAACCGAAAAATAACCATTCATCGCAGCATTCTTTAAATTACGCATGCAGAACCTTTTTGGCTATGTAACAATACTCTCTAAACTATTTATATAAGTCTTCACATGGCATTGATTATTGGTATTGACCCGGGTTCACGCTTAACAGGTTATGGCATCATTGAAAAAGATGGTAGTAAACTGCGTTTTGTTGATGCCGGTACAATCCGAACTGAAACTCAAGAAATGCCAGAGCGCTTAAAACGTATTTTTGCTGGTGTTGAGCGAATTGTGAAATTCCATGGCCCAACTGAAGCTGCGGTTGAGCAAGTCTTTATGGCTCAAAACCCAGACTCTGCCTTAAAACTAGGACAAGCCCGTGGTGCTGCCATAGCCGCATTAGTGAATTTAGATTTACAAGTTGCAGAATATACTGCCCGTCAAATTAAACAGTCTGTGGTTGGTTATGGCGCTGCCGATAAAGAACAAGTTCAAATGATGGTGATGCGTTTACTTAATTTGACCATTAAACCTCAATCCGACGCAGCCGATGCCCTTGCTGCTGCCATTTGCCATGCTCATGCATCGGGAAGCATGAGTAAACTTTCTGTTTTAAATGCCTTAGGTGGTATGGCACGTGGGCGAAGTCGTTCTAGCAGTCGTAGACGTTAAAAATTTATTGATTTACAACCTGACTAATGGCTTGATTCATTTGGTAAGCCTGTAAACCACGCATACCTTGTTTTGCAAGTTCATCACCTGCTTGAGCATGCAGAGTCACTATCTCATGTAATGCAATACCTTTGTGGAACTGAGCTTTTAAGCTCGCAATCATTCCTGCTAACACATCTCCCATTCCACCTGTTCCCATACCAGCATTACCTTGCGTACAGATATACAAATTATCTTCTAAAATTAAGCTACCCGCTCCTTTAAGCACCCAATGGCTAGCATATTTTTGTTGTAAGGCATAAATTGCAGCAATTCGGTCATTTTCAATTTGCGCTGTAGAGCAACCAAGTAAAGTAGCGGCTTCACCAGGATGAGGTGTGGCATAAATATGTGTATTTAACTTTTCAGGCTGTTTAGCCAGAAACCATAAAGCATCTGCATCTAAAACAACTTCTAGGCGTGTACTCTGATTTAACAAATTAAACCATTGTTGGTAAATCTGCTTTGCCCAATCGTCACGGCCTAATCCCATTCCAAAGCAGACTGCATCGACCTGAGATAGAATCTCTTTAATATTGTTTTCATCTAAAGCATTAATATCACGAAGCATAATATTAGGTGCCCGCGACAAAATGGCTTGATGATGGTTGCGATGACAAACCACTGTCACTTTGCCTGCACCAGCATGAAAAGCAGCTTCAGCAGCCATAATAACAGCCCCGCCCATTTGCTCATGTCCACCCACCACTAAAACATGCCCGTAACTTCCCTTATGCCCAAATGCCATACGCTGAGGAAGTTTAATGTTTGTGGGTGACAAATAAGCTAAGGGTTTCAACTCGTAGTCTATAGGAATTAAATTAATTAAATGAACTTGTCCTGCGTACTCTTTACCTTGCCCTGTAAATAGTCCTGCTTTAAGACCTAAAACAGTAAAGGTATGATCAGTTCTTACTGAACAGGGTAAGACTTGTCCTGTATTTGCTTGTAAGCCACTCGGTATATCAATCGAAATTTTTAGGCCCACTTGTTCATTAAACTTTCGAATTACTTGTTGCCAACCTATATTTAATTCTCGGTTTAAACCTATGCCAAATAAACCATCAATATGACAATCAAATGTTCTTTTAATATCAAAATTTGAGTGAATTGGGACTTTTATTTCTCTAGCAAATTGCGCTGCACAATGTAAATCAGCTGACTCACCCAATTGAGCTGCAAAGATTTCAACATTAAATCCTGCTTGTTTAAGGTAACTTGCTATAAAGTAACCATCACCTGCGTTATTGCCTTGTCCGCACCAAATAGCAATATTCTTTATAGCCTGCTCGTTAAAAAGCTCAATAAGTTGCTGGGCAATTGACCAAGCCGCTTGCTGCATTAAACCTAATGAGGAGTTTTGCGCAGCAAACCAGCGCCGCTCCCATGCTCGAATATCATCGCTATGGTAAACTACCGCCTGCATATTATTATCCTCTTGCATTTTGGTTTATGACATCTTCCGACACATCACGCATTGCAGTGCAACAAATTGATCCACATGAGTTAAAAGCATGGGTCAAAGCTCAAGCATTAGACTTGGGTTTTGCTGATTGTGTCATCGCAAAACCAGATGCTCAAGAGCAAATGCCACGTTTTTTAGAGTATCTTGAACGTGGTTATCATGCAGACATGACCTATTTAGAAGAAAATCTAGAAAAGCGAGCTGATCCAACACTATTAGTGCCTGGTACAAAAAGTATTATTTGTGTCCGCATGAATTATCTTGTGGAATCTCCAAAGCCTCGATATGTACCTTTGGAACCTAACTCCGCCATTATCGCCCGTTATGCACGTGGTCGTGATTACCATAAAGTCATGCGTGGCCGATTGAAAACGCTAGCAACACGAATTCGTGAAAAAGTTGGTGACTTTGAATCTCGTCCTTTTGCAGACTCGGCTCCTATTTTTGAGAAATCATTAGCTGAAAGTGCTGGAATGGGTTGGACAGGTAAACATACTTTGCTCATTCATAAAAAGTCAGGTTCTTTTTTCGTATTAGGTGAGTTATTTACATCACTCGAGCTACCTTTCGACGAGCCTGCAACAGCACATTGTGGTTCTTGTAGCGCTTGTATTGATATTTGCCCGACGCAAGCAATTGTCGAGCCTTATATGTTAGATGCAAGACGTTGTATTGCCTATTTAACTATCGAATATAAAGGAATTATTGCTGAAGAATTACGTGCAGGTATTGGAAACCGAATATTTGGTTGTGATGACTGCCAGTTAATTTGTCCTTGGAATAGCTTTGCCAAAACAGCATCTATTTCTGATTTTAATCCTAGACATGGGTTAGATAATATTAGTCTGCTTGATATCTGGCAGTGGGATGAAGCCACTTTTTTAGCCAATACGGAAGGTAGCCCGATCCGCCGGACAGGTTATCAATCATTTAAACGTAATATTGCAATCGGATTAGGAAATGCTCCTTATTCAAAAGAAATTGTAGATCAACTACAAAATGGCAAAAATTTACATGACGAAATCGTCAATGTGCATATTGATTGGGCAATTGAACAGCAACTTAATCAACTTCAGCTATCAAATTAAAAAAATGATGTTTTTTGCCCTATAGCTTTAATACGAATTCTGTATGATTATGTATAGTGAATTAATGCCATCATCATGGATATGACAATGACTCTACGTAATGATTGGAATCGTGAAGAAATCCAAGCTTTATATGAACAACCTTTTTTGGATTTAGTTTTCAAGGCTCAGCAAGTACATCGTGAGCACTTCACTGCCAATTCAATTCAGGTCAGTACCCTTTTATCTATTAAAACGGGTAAATGTCCTGAAGATTGCAAATACTGCTCACAATCGGCACATTACGAATCAAAACTAGAAGCAGAAAAACGTATTGCTGTTGAAAAAGTGATTAGTGAAGCAAAAGCTGCAAAAGATTCAGGTTCTTCACGTTTTTGTATGGGTGCTGCTTGGCGTAACCCACATGAGCGCGATATGCCTTATGTTTTAGAAATGGTACGTGAAGTTAAAGCATTAGGTTTGGAAACCTGTATGACTCTAGGTATGCTTAACCAATCTCAAGCAGAACGCCTAAAAGTTGCTGGTTTAGATTACTATAACCACAATTTAGATACATCTCGTGAGTATTATTCTCACATCATTAGTACTCGTACTTTTGATGATCGTTTAAATACCCTTGATTATGTTCGTCAAGCTGGTATGAAAGTTTGTAGTGGCGGTATTGTAGGTTTAGGCGAAAGTCGTGAAGACCGAATTGGTTTATTACATGAACTAGCTACCCTACCAATTCATCCTGAATCTGTGCCAATCAATATGCTTGTTCCTATTGAAGGAACACCTTTAGCTGATGTTGAAAAGCTTGATGTTATTGAGTGGATTCGTACTATTGCTGTGGCGCGTATTATCATGCCGCATAGTTATATCCGTCTCTCTGCAGGCCGCGAATCATTAAGTGATTCAGACCAAGCATTAGCATTTATGGCTGGTGCAAACTCATTATTCTCTGGTGATAAACTACTAACCACACCAAATGCCGGTGAAGGTAAAGACCAAGCTTTATTTAATAAACTAGGTTTAACGGCTGAAAAACCAAAGCCAACAGTTGCTGATTTATCAGTAGATGCAATGAGTGCTTAACTCAAATTAGAAAATTTAAAAGCCCTGATTATTCAGGGCTTTTTTCATTTATATAGAAGTTACTAATATTCCGTAAGTAGCATTCAGAAAGGTTCCGACTCGAATAATATCCTTTCCTGCTGCATGCGTTACTGTGAATTCTTGGCTCAACACATCAAAATTAAAAGAATCAAAAACATCTTGATGGTGTAAAAGCCAAGTCACTGTATCTGCTACATTTTCATCCGCAATATAAGTTAAAGCCTTGAAGTCTTTACTCATAAATAACTCTTAAAAATAAATTTTATGAATTTTATATGAGTTCACTCTACCTTAAAAGAAAATCTAAGCTGCTTTAGGATTTACTAACGAATGACCTGATAACAGACTTGCCAAGGCTTGAGGTGTAAATTCTAAAGAAAGCACATGATTTTTGAGATTGACTGAATGCTTACTAATTAATGGAAGTAAGCCATCTTCTGTTTCAAAAACATATTCATCTGCAATATTTAAGATGCCTTCAAGGTTTGTCGTACTTGAAGCAAGATCATGGCTAAAGATGTCATAAATCGTTTGCAAGTTAAACGTTGTTTGCTGCTCCGTCGGATGCTTGATGAGATAATCCTTTAAAAATAAAACTAATTTATGAGCAAAGAAAAAGTAATTAGGTTTATAGCTATACTTCATAGTATTCATGGAACTGAACTCCAGATTATCTTTTATTGAATTACAACTAAAACAGTAGGAATTGAACCTTAAAAAATTCTTAAAAAATTAAATATATTTATAAGATATACACAAAACAATTTTATCATTCAAAAACAATAACTTAATCAAAAATATTAGATATTTATTATCTTAAATATTTTAAAATTACATTAATTCAATACAATACAATCACTTAGATATTACTAATTTTTAAATTCTATTTTAAATAAAAACCAACTAATTATTTTACCAACTGATAAAAAATAATTTATTTAATTTTTATTAATAAAAACAATTGATCAAAATATATATAAATATAATGTTTTCCTTGTTTTTTGATTGAAAAGTGATATATTTCCTTCGCCTTACTTAATCAGAATAAACTTACTGAAAAGTAATGGATTTTATTTTAAAAAGGGCAGAGTAAAACTTGAAGTGCGACATAAACCACCTAATTAATTTAAAGGGTTTA